>JAEEGL013646581.1_pt1 | contig 22847 bp, 18 predicted proteins | sample 9134231 | NCBI WGS metagenome assembly JAEEGL01 (sample SAMN16246548, study PRJNA631951) | gut metagenome | biome: gut microbiome; feature: rumen; material: fiber-attached | host: Bos | place: Iran: Karaj | collected 2018-10 | reverse complement strand
GGATGCCGAGCCCTCCGGCGGCAGGCTCGACACGTGGCTCAAGGACTGGAGCGAAAACGTCCGCACCAACACGGCGATAGAGACGTGCGCGTCGTTCCGCGATACGAAGCTTCGCCCGTTTCTCATGGCGCAGATGGACCCGGGCTCAATTGCAACTGCCGACGAGCGCAAGATCTTCGACGCCTCCATCATGTACATCTGGGGCGAGGGCGGATACAGGAGTTTCAAGGGTGCCAAGGACCTTGTAAAGATACTTGACCGCACCGCCAAAAAGCCGTTCGCGGCGATGGTCCGCGCGCTTTCCGACAACAAGGGCATATCTGGCCCCATGGCGGACTGGATCATAGACGGCGATTTCCACGGCGAGGACATGCGCTGCGTATTCTGGACGCTCCGCAAAAACGGTGTGTTCGATTCCGCAGGGGCGAAGGTGCTTGAGAAGATCGAGAAGTCGCAGGTCGATGAATGGCTGAAGATGCTCTTGCGTATAGAAGTGGAGAGTGACGCCGCGTGGAAGGCCAGAGGCGGCGGATTCGCCAATACGGTGACGGAGGAAGGTTGGAAAGGCTATGGCGAGCATGGCGACGCATGCAGGGCGGCATTCAAACGCGCGATGGAGCTTCACGATTATCCAGAGCCAGCCTACCTGTTCTCTTCGCTCGGTCCGTTCGACGAAAAGATATTCATCGACGCGACATCGAAGCAGCTGGACTTCACGGACTTCTACGGGTTCTTTCTCTGGTATAACTGCTATCCCCGCTGGTGCGGTTCGCTCGCGAAGATGAAGGCGTTCGCCGAGCGCTGCTACGAGACAAGGCGGCACGATACGATGATTCCGTACCTTTACGCGACGTCTCTCCTGGAGATGGTCAATGACTCCGGCGAAAGGCAGGAAGAGTATTTCCGCGCGCATCCCGAGGAACTCGACAAGATTGTCGAGGTTTGCCTTCCGCAGATGGCCAACACGAATGCGTGTTGGGAAGTCCGCCAGACGGCTGGCGTTCTTGTGACGCTCGCACATTCGTATCGCGGCGACTGGGCGAAGGCCGGGGACACGTTCGCGTCGTTTTGGCATGCAAGACTCCCGAGTGGGACATGGAGCTTGGTCAAGGACTTCAGCCACTGGTGGGTTGTATGGGACGGCATTTCCGGCACAAACCGCAATGAGCTCCAGCGAATGCACGCCATGTTTGTCGCAGGCGACTTCAAGGGTTTTGCAAAAGCCGCCGCAAAGCTTCGCGCGAGCGGCGTCAAGCTGGATGAGGCCGAGAACAAGTACCTTAAGGCGATGGAGCCTGTCGTGTGGATGAAGACGGAGTTCCCCTCGGGCAAGCCGCTCAGCGTCGAGTTTCAAAGGAACAGGGATTCTTGGCTTACCTACGGGGGAAACTGGAAGATCGACAAGAAGGGCGTGTACCAGCGCGGCGCCTACAAGTCGGGCAGCATGCTCGAGTGGGACGTGCCCGTGCCGGGTGAATTCCGCGTCGAGCTTGTGATCGCGCCATACGCCAAGGACGAAGACTGGTGCTTCGACTTCTGCCAGAAGCCGGCTGACCCCGCGCTTGCCAAGTACGGGGAATATCCGTCCCTCGTGTTCCGCTTCTCCAAGTCGGGCGCAACGGCGGTGTTCGGCGAATGGGACGAGGTGAAGGAAGGCGGGAGTGGCGAGAGCGTCAAATTCCCGTACAAGTGGGGCAGCAACCTGCGTCTTGCGATAGTCTACAAGGGCGGCAAGGTTTCCGCATTTGTCAACGGCTCCAACAAGCCTTTTCTGGAAACCGAGGATTATGCGGACTATCTGAACGACGTGAAGGAAGGCAAGCTCCGGCTCAACGGCGCCAAGATGAAGATACACTCGATGAAGGTGGTGCGCCCTTGACCTCAAATAAAACGCATTCCGGAAACAAAGGAGAAATGACATGAGAAGACTTTTTGCAGCGGCGATTGCCGCATTTGCCTGTTTTTCGGCGATGGCGGCGTCCGCCGCCGAAAGCCCGCTTCGCGTGGCGGTGTACGTTGGAACCGGCGCGAGCAACATAGGCGCGTATCGCTGGCTTGAGATTGCGAGCACTGCCGGGAACGTCGTCGCGACTCCGGTCGACGGCGAGACGGTGAGGGCGGGAGCCCTTGACGACGCCGACGTACTCATCATGCCGGGAGGGAGCGCCCATACGGAGGCGGAGAGCCTTGGAGCGGAAGGGCGCGAAAAGGTGAAATCGTTTGTCCGTGGCGGAGGCGGCTACATCGGCACGTGCGCAGGCTTCTATCTCGTCTCGCAGCCTACGACCGGCATCCGCAAGGACTATCTCGGGCTAATTCCCTTTGTCGACACGAAGGACGGCGGCAACGGACAGTCCGACCTGATGTTCGATTTCAATGCAAGCGCCGAGCGGCTTGCCGGCATCAAGGAGGGGAAGCAGAAGATCAGGTACAGCCGTGGCCCAGTGCCCGTTCGCACGAAGAACGAGATAGACGGCGTGAAGGCCGAAGTCGTCGCGACGTTCGACTGCGACTATAACCCGAAGAACGTCCCGGCCGCGCCGAAGGCGGGGCACGCGGCGGCAGTAGCGGCAGAATGCGGCAAGGGGAGGATATTCGTCTATACCTGCCATCCCGAGAGCGACGTAGACGACCACGAATGCCTTGAAGGGGCGTTCCGCTACGTGGCAGGGCGCGAGGTGCGGTGGGCCTATCCGCAGAGAAAGCGCGGGCAGCTTGCCGTCGGCTTCATGTGCGACGACTCGTTCGGGGTTGACACGGCGCGCCTTATCCAGCGGCTTTTGCGCGAAGGCGAGTTCGACATCGTGCCGATGAACGCGAAGAACATCCAGAACGGCGAGCTTCGCCACCTTGACGCGCTTCTGGCCCCTGCAAACCTCGGCAGGGTCGATGCGAAGAAGGGCATCTATTTCGCCGACAACGCCGGGCGCACCAAGGCATTCATTGCGCGCGGCGGGCGCGTCATCGCGTGGGGCAACGCGGCGGCGCGGGCGAAGGCCTACAAGCTTTCTGGCGCTCTATGCGTTTCCAATGCAGATGCGGCGCTTGCAAAGCTGCGCGATTTCGCGGGCGAGAAGGCGCAGGCGGCCGCGCCATCCCCGGCAAAGGCCGATAAGCCCGTCAAGATAGCAGTCCTCGCCGATGACGGCTGCTCGATGGGTGAAATCCCCCAGGTTCTCGAGTTCTCGCCGGAATGCGAGGTTTGCGTCCTTGATGCGAAAGAGGTGGCGGCGGGTGCGCTCAAGAGCTGTGCCGCGCTCTTCGTTCCGGACGGATCATCTCAAGTTGCGCTGAAGACGCTCGGGGAGGCAGGGCGTAAGGCGATTGTCGGCTTTGTGCGCGGCGGTGGCCTCTACTATGGGGCGGGCGAAGGGGCGGCTTCCCTTGGGCTTGTGCCGTTCAAGGACGACATGCCCGGCAATTGCCGCGGCAAGGCCCCCGCGAACATTCGCCTCACCGACGAGGGCAAGGCCGTGTTCTCCGGTTCGGGCGATGCGCGCACCGTCTGGTATGCCGGCGACCCTGCGTTCATTGCCGCCGATCCCGTGGAGGATTCGGAGTTCAGCGTATTCGCCCGCTACGACAGCTGCGCAATCAATACCGACGGGCCAAGCGCGACGCCGAGCATGATGGGGAAGGCGGCGCTTGTCGGCGGACGCGTCGGCAAGGGCAAGGTATATGCGCAGTGCGTCCATCCAGAGCGCCATGAGCATACGTTTGACATGGTGCGCGGCGCATTTGCCTGGCTTGCGGGAGTGCGGCCAACGGGGGAGCTTCCCGTGCGCGCTCGCGGGGCGAAGTCCGTTGTCGTGAAAATGGGCTCCCAGGAGGGCATAAACCCTGCGGTTAAGTTCATCCTCAAGACGCTTCTCCACGATAGCAGCTTCGACTGCCGCATTTCCGACGCGATTGACAGCAACGTCCTGCCGCATGCCGACGCCGTCGTCCTCTGCCTCTTTGACGCGAACAGCTGGACTCCCGCCCTGGAGCGCTTCGCCGCAAACGGAGGCAAGGTCATTGTGGTCGCCGACACCGAGGGGAAGCGCGCGTTGGCGACCAAGTTCGCCGGCGCGACGGCAGTCCATTCGTTCGACGAAGTCCCCGCCGCGCTGCGGTGAAAGGGGTCAGATGCTTTCGTATATGATATGCACCCCGTCTTTCACCCCACATGAAACAAAAGAGGGCACGAATGAGCAGTAACAATCTATCACGCCGAGGCTTCCTTGCGTCGTCGTTTGCCGGCGCTGCGGCGGCGGACGCGAAGGGCGGGCCTGCGGCGAATGGCGCCATGACGCTTCGCGAGAGCCCACGCGGCAGGAAGGTGTCTCTTCTGGGCTACGGCGCGATGCGGCTCCCGACCGTCGACGGCGGCCACGCCAACGGCTGGGCGAAGGACGGGTATTCTTCGTCGGACATAGACCAGAAGCTCCTCGACCGTCAGGTCAGGCTGATGCTCGACAGCGGCGTCAACTACTTCGACACGTCGCCGGCCTATTGCCGTGGTGAATCCGAGGCCTGCCTCGGTCGCGCGCTTGCGGCTAGCGGCTATGCGCGGGGCGACTACTTCATTGCGACGAAACTCTCCAACTTCGCACCCCAGCAGTATCCGCTCGACAGGTGCAAGGAGATGTTCGAGAACTCGCTCAAGGGCCTCAAGACGGACTACATCGACAACTACCTGCTTCATTCGATCGGCAACGGCGGCTTCAAGGCGTTCTCCAGCCGCTATCTCGAAAACGGTGCGCTCGACTGGTGCGCCGAGCTCCGCGCCACCGGCCGCATCCGCAACCTCGGCTTCTCCTTCCACGGCGACCCCAAGGCGTTCGAATGGTGCCTTGACCACCACGGGAAGTACAAATGGGACTTCTGCCAGATCCAGATGAACTACGTCGACTGGCTCCACGCGAAGGAGACTAACGACCGCAACCTCGACGCGAAATACCTCTACGAGCGCCTGACTGCGCTGAAGATACCCGTCGTCGTCATGGAGCCGCTTCTCGGAGGCCGCCTCGCGCGATACAACTACGCGCTTGCGAAGGAGCTGACGCCGCTCGACCCAGAGGCGTCGCTCGCTAGGTGGGCGCTTCGCTTCTGCGGCACATACCCGAACGTGCTCACCATCCTCTCCGGCATGACGCGCACCGAGCACATAGAGGAAAACATCGGGACGTTCTCGCCCCTGAAGCCCTGCTCGGAGAAGGAGCTCGCCGCGCTCGAACGCGCCGCGCAGGCGCTTCTCAAGCTCAACACCATCCCGTGCAACGACTGCAAGTACTGCATGCCGTGCCCGTACGGGCTCGACATCCCAGCGATACTGACGTTTCGCAACATGGTGCTGACGGCGAAGACGCCTCCGTCGGCGCGCGAGGTTCTCAAGATGTACGCAAGGGCGATTCCGGAGGAATTGCGGCGTGCAGACCACTGCACAGGCTGCGGAAGGTGCAACCCCCACTGCCCGCAGTCGATCAACGTCCCGAAGGAACTTGCGCTGATCGACGAATGGATTGATTCGCTCAAGAACGAGGAGGCACGCCGATGAAAAGACTTCTCAAGACAGTTGTCGCCGCCGCCATGCTCGCCTGCGTCACCGCCGCGTTCTTTGGCTGCGACACCGACCTCGCCTGCCGCATTCAGCCCGCCGCGACCGTATTTTTTCTTGTCGTCCTCCTGCTGACGCCGATCATTGGGCGGCTTTTTTGCGAGTGTTTCTGTCCGCTTGGAATAATCCAGTCGATCGTCAACTGGATCTTCCATCCAAAAACGAAAGTGCGCCGCGTCTGCACGCGGCTCCCCGAGTCGCACGCACAGCAGACAGTCCGCTGGACGGTCCTCGCAGTGTCGGCCGTGCTTGCCGTGACTGGCTTCGGCGCAATCGGCTGGCTGCTTACGCCATACTCGATCTACGGCAAGGCGCTTACGCTTTTTGCGCCCGGCGTCGCCATCTTCGTGGCAGTCGTCGCCCTTGCGGCGCTGGGCAAAGGCCGCATCTGGTGCAACTGGATATGCCCGGTCGGAACGCTATTCAACATCCTTTCAAAGAAGAGCATGTGCGCCCACAAGGTGGGCAAGGGCTGCGGCAACTGCAAGGCATGCTTCGAGGGCGGGAAGTTGGAGTCAAAAGACCCCTCTGTCACGCGCCGCGAGGCGCTCAAGGGCGTCGCCGTTCTCGCGGTTGCAGAGACGGTCGAGAAGACGACCGACGGCGGCTACGCGGCGGTATCGCTTCCAGGCGTTCCAGCACGGCCTGCGCCAGTCCTGCCTCCCGGAGCGGTAGATCGCAGCGAGTTCAACTTGAAGTGCGTGGCCTGCGGGCTTTGCATCGCGAACTGCAAGGGCAACTGCCTCTCGACTTCTACGAACCTCAAGCGCTTCGGCCAGCCCGAGATGGACTTTAGGCGCGGCCACTGTCTCCTTGGCTGCAACTACTCCTGCGGCCATGTCTGCCCGACTGGCGCAATCAACTGGATTCCGCGCCTTGAGCGGAAAAACGTCCACATGGGCCACGCAATCTGGAAGAAGGATCTCTGCATCCGCACGACGGACGGCGTCCAGTGCACGGCATGTTCGCGCAAGTGTCCCGTCGGCGCAATACACATCGTCGAGGGCTTCCCCGTTGTGGACAAGACGGTGTGCATCGGCTGCGGCGCATGTGAACATGTCTGCCCCGCGCGTCCGATGCCTGCCATTTTCGTCAAGGGCTTCGAGCGACAGCGGCTCGTCTGGCCGATTGACGAAGGTGGACTTCTCGCAGAGATGAAGACGCTCGTCATGGGCGGCGTCTCGTGCGTCGCGGCAAAGGACGGCGTGATCGTGGCTAAGGAGACAGGCCGCGGCATTATGCCGATAATGAAGCTTCTTGCCGACGGCAAGCTTGCACACGCGCTTGTCGTGGACAAGGTAGTGGGACGCGCGGCGGCGGCAATCTGCATCGTCGGCAAGGCGAAGAAAGTCCATGCCATGATGATGAGCGCAGAGGCGGCTTCGCTTCTCAAGGCGCACGGGGTTGAAGCGGGCGCCGACAAGACCGTGCCGAAGATACTGAACCGCGACATGACGGACGGCTGCCCGATGGAGCAGACGATAGACGGGATGGAGGACCCTGCCGAAATGGTCAAGGCGCTCAAATCGCGCCTCGTCGGGGTGGAGAGCCCAGGGAGCAAAAGGTAGTACACTGGTGTCTCCAACGCGGTCGTCAGGGACAATCTCAAGCGCCTTGTCGCGGCAAGGGCGAAGGTGGAAGTGCGCTGTCTTGCCGTTCCCGGCTGCACGGACGGCAAAGACCTCGCGGCCCGCCACCATGCCGAGGAAATCTTGATGCAACATCCCTGGGAATGTGATATAATACGGCCATGGATCTTGACAACATTCTACAGAAGGCGTTTTCGCAGGCGTTCGGCGGCGAAGACTTTTCCTGGGTGCGCGTCGTGCCCGCTACGGACGCGCGTTTTGGCGACTACCAGTGCAACGACGCGCTTAAATACGCCAAGAAGCTTGGCATGAACCCCCGCCAGGCGGCTTCGTCCGTCGCGGAGGCCCTCAAGGGCGAGGCCGCGTTCGAAAAGGTCGAGGTGGCAGGCCCCGGGTTCCTCAACATCACCGTCGGCGAGAAGTGGCTCGAGGGGCGGCTTGCCGAAATGGACGGCGACGCGAACATGGCCGTCGCGCAGTCGGGCGCGGGGCGCAAAGTCGTCATCGACTACTCCTCTCCCAACGCCGCCAAGCAGATGCACATCGGCCACATCCGCTCCACGGTGATCGGCAACGCGCTCGACCGCATCTTCCGCGCGCTCGGCTACGAGGTAGTGGCCGACAACCACCTCGGCGACTGGGGAACGCAGTTCGGCATTCTCATAAAGGGCTACCGCGAGTGCCTTACCGACGAGGAGCGCGAGAACCTCACGGTGGCCGCGCTCGAGAAGTGCTACGTCCTTTCTGCCGCGAAGGCGAAGGACGAGGACGGCGTCTGGAAGGACGCCTGCCGCGCCGAGCTCGTGAAGCTGCAGCAGGGCGACGCGGAGAACCTCGCCCTCTGGAAGCGGTTCATCGAGATCTCAATCGGCGAGTTCGAGCGGATGTACGCGAAGCTCGGTGTCAAGTTCGACACGTACCGTGGCGAATCGTACTACAACCCCATGATGCCCGGCGTCGTGGAGAGGCTTGTCGCCACGGGCCTTGCGAAGGAGAGCGAGGGGGCGCTCGTCGTGGACCTCTCGGACGAGAAGCTCGGGGTGGCCATCGTGCGCAAGTCGGACGGCGGCTACAACTACACCACGAGCGACCTTGCCTGCGTGGAGTCTAGGGTTGGCGAATACTCGCCAGAGCGCATAATCTACGTGACCGACGACAGGCAGCAGCTCCATTTCAGGCAGTTCTTCTCGATAGCGGCGAAGATGGGCTATTCGGGCGTCAAGCTCGTGCACGTGCCGTTCGGCCTAATGTCGTTCAAGGGCAAGGCCATATCGACGCGCGAGGGGAACCTCATACGCCTCGACGACCTCCTTTCCGAGGCTAAGCGCCGCGCGCTTGCGATTGTCGAGGCGCGCGACGGAACGGACGGCTCCGACCCTGCGTCGCGCGAGCGCCTCGCCGAGCAGATCGGCTACGGCGCCGTGAAGTACGCCGACCTCTCCCACGACCCCGCTACGGCCATCGACTTCGACTGGGACAAGGCCCTCGCCCTCGAGGGCAACTCCGGCCCCTACCTCCAGTACGCATACGCCCGCGTCTGCTCGCTCATGGAGAAGGCGGGCGCTTCCGCAGGCGGCGGCTCTGGCTATTCCGTCGCGACGCCCGCCGAAAAGCGCCTCGCGCTCCACCTGCTCGAGTTCCCGGGCGCGGTCTCCCGCGCGGCCGAGGCGTACAAGCCCTCCGTCCTCGCCGACTACCTTTTCCAGCTTGCGCAGCTCTATTCGAGCTTCTACCAGAATTCGCCGATCCTGAAGAGCGAATCGCCGGTGCGCGAGCGGCGCCTTGCACTCTGCGCGCTTTTCGCCAGGGTTCTCGGGCGCGGGCTCGAACTGCTCGGCATAGAGGCGCCGCGCCACATCTGACACAGGGAGGCATCCATGGACATTCATGAATATGTGCAGGCAATCGCGCGCCGCGCGAAGGACGCGAGCCACGCGCTTGCCGCGCTTTCCACCGAAGAGAAGAACGCCATGCTCGAGAGGGCGGCGTGCGCCCTCGAAGCGGGGCGCGGGAAGATCGCCGAGGCGAACGCGGCGGACCTTGAGGCGGCGAAGGCGGCTGGCATTTCCGGCGCGATGCTCGACAGGCTCGACCTCAACGACGCCCGCTTCAACGCGATGGTCGAGGGCGTAAGGCACGTAGTCTCGCTGCCCGACCCCGTCGGCGAGGTCATCTGGTCGCGCAAGCCGCCGAGCGGGATACTGATACGCAAGGTGCGCGTCCCCTTCGGCGTGGTGGCGGTCGTATTCGAGTCGAGGCCGAACGTCTTCGTGGACACTGCGGCGCTCTGCGTGAAGGCGGGCAACGCCATCATCCTCCGCGGCGGCAAGGAGGCCGCGCGGAGCAACGCGGCGATTGCCGAATGCGTGCGCTCGGCGCTCGGCGAGGCCGTGCAGTTCATAGACCGCCAGGACCACGAGGCGGTGAAGGAGCTTGTGCGCGCCGTCGGGCTCGTTGATGTCGCGATTCCGCGCGGCGGCGAGCGCCTCATACGCGCCATGTGCGAGTCGGCGCTCGTTCCCGTGCTCAAGCACTACAAGGGCGTCTGCCACATCTACGTTGACGAATCGGCCGACCAGGAGATGGCGCTCAGGATTCTTGACAACGCCAAGGTGCAGCGCCCCGGCGTCTGCAACGCGGCGGAATGCCTGCTCGTCGACGAGCCGATCGCCGCCTCGTTCATGCCGAAGGTCGAGGAGTGGGCCGAGAGGCGCGGCGTTACGCTCCACAGCGGCCAGGCCGGAACGGAATACCTCTCGCTCGACCTGAACGTAGAGACCGTTCGCGGCGTCGACGGGGCGATTGCCTTCATAAACGAGAATTCGTCGCACCATTCAGACTGCATTGTTGCGGCTGACGAGAAGAAGGCGGCGCGGTTCCTCGCCGGCGTCGATTCCTCTTGCGTCTACCACAACGTATCGACGCGCTTTACAGACGGGGCGCAGTTCGGCATGGGCGCCGAGATAGGCATTTCGACCGACAAGCTGCACGCACGCGGGCCGATGGGCCTTGAGGAGCTCACGACCTACAAATACCTCGTCACTGGCGACGGCGTAGTGAGGAAGTAGCTTGCACCAGCGGCCCTATCGCCTCTACAGCGTGGTGTGCAATCTCGCGATTGCCATCCTGGCTCTTCCGCTTCTTCTGCTCCTCTTGCGGAGCGATACGGTGTTCATGCTGTTCTGGAATGGGCTTTTTGCATGGATTACGCTTGCGGCCGTGCTGCTCGGCGTGGTTTGCCCGCATCGCTCGGACAAGGGGCTGTCTAAGCCGCGCAAGGTGTTTTTTGCGGTCTTGGCCATTCCTGCGGCGCTGCAGCTATTCGTCACAGGATGGTGGATCGTGTATGCGTCCGGCATCTTCGGCTACGTGCACTACATTCGTTTCGGGGCGGCGATTCGCGATGCCGACCGAATCGTCATCCGCGATGGCGGCGGCGGGTGCTGTGGCGCAAATCCGGACAAGGAGCCCGCGCTCTATGTCATCACCAACAAGGCGGAAATGGCCAAGTTCAACAGCATGTTCAAGTTCGCGGGCGTCAATCCGCGATGCATGTGCTGCGGCTATCCCGGAGTCGACTGGTGGAAGGGCGACAAGCGCCTTGTCCTGACTGCCATCCATCACGGGCGTGCCCTGCGGTGGAGCGGGTTCGGTGGTGTGGATGTGCGCTTTATGCCAGAGTCGGCGCGGCGCATCCGCGACTGGTTCAAGGAGCACTGCGACATCGACATCAAAGAAAAAGGGGGTATCCCTATCTACGTAAGGTGCGAGATCATACGCGATAAAGCCCTGCGCTGTGCTGAGCGGTGGACGAAATCGCATGATGGGCGCAAGCCGTCGCTGGATGACCTCCGGCAAGAGATGCCAGAAGAGCTGTTCTGTCCTCGCGGCGGCACATATTCGCTCACCTACGACGAAAAGGGTAGCCCAGTCGTCACCTGCAGCGCCCCAGGACACGACAGCTGTCGTTTCCTAAGGCGCAGTAGGTGACCGCCGGGTTGACATCTTTTCTGCTTAAACCACAGTTGAAGGCCTAATCGCCCCCGGCCTTGCGGAATTTTCTCTGTTTTGCGCCGCAGGCGAGGTGGCGGTTAACTGCTAACTGCTAAATTATGGTATAATACGCGGCAGATGAAACCCGCATTGACAGACAGGCCATCATAATGACCGTTGCAGACATACCTAAAGTGGACAGGGCGCTGAAGAAGGAGTTCAAGGCGCACTCCGCCCCGATCATCGAGCTCATCGAGTCGCAGACGAAGGACCCTTTCTGCGTGCTTGTGGGGACGATCCTCTCCTCGCGCACGAAGGACGCCTGCACTGCGGGGGCGGTGCGCCGCCTCTTTGCACGCGCCAAGACCCCGGGGAAAATCGCGCCTGACGACCTGAGGCGACTCACCCGTGGAGCAATCGAGAAGCTTATCTTCCCCGTCGGCTTCTACCACGACAAGGCGAGGCACCTGAAGGAGCTCCCGAAGGTGCTGAAGGAGAAGTTCGGCGGCGTTCTCCCGCGTACCGTCGAGGAGCTTTGCGAGCTTCCCGGCGTCGGCAGGAAGACCGCGAACCTCACCGTCGCCGTCGGCTTTGGACTCCCCGCGATATGCGTCGACGTGCACGTCCACAGGATATCGAACCGTCTCGGCCTCGTGAAGACCTCGACGCCATACGAAACGGAGATGGCGCTAAGGGAGATACTGCCCGTCAGGTACTGGAAGACATGGAACAGCCATCTTGTCTCGTTCGGGCAGACGAGATGCGCCCCCACGAGGCCGAAATGCGAAGGCTGCCCGATAGCGCGTTTCTGCAAGGTGCCGCGATGACGAAGATCTCGATATGCGGCCCGCTGCCGCGCTCAATCGGCCTTTCTCGGGCGCAGCTCGCCGCGGCCGCGCGGCGCTTTGCGGAGCTTTCGTCGAGGCGCGGCGGCGTCGCGTTTCGCGAGGTGTCGGTCATTCTCCAGGACGACGCGGCATCGGCGGCGGCGCATCTCGCCATTATGGGCGTAGAGGGGGCGACGGACGTCATTACCCAGCCCTACGACCCGATGCCTGGCGAGAGGGAGGGCGTGTACGGCGAGCTCTACGTAAACTCCCAGCGGGCGCTTGGCGTCGCTTCGCGCAGCCGCTGGTCGCCCGCGAAGGAGCTGCTTCTGTATGTCGCCCACGGGATGGACCACCTTTCCGGCGCCGACGACCATTCCCCGCGCGACATGATGCGCATGCGCCGCCGGGAGCTCAAGTGGCTGCGCGAGCTGCAGCTGGGGTAGGGACCATGTTTCGCGCGCTCTTCGTCTGTCTGCCGTTTGCCGCGTTCGGGCTTCTCCTGCTCCTTTTTGTGCTTCCGACGTGCCGGACGATGCGGCTCCGCACGCGCCTGGCCGTGGCGGCGGTGTTCCTCGTCTGCTGTTCGAAGTTCCTCTTTTTCAAGGTCGTGGGCGGCGACGAGTTCAACCCCGAGCTGCCGCAGTGGGTGATATGGGCGTACGGCTGGCTCTATTCGGGGGCGATGCTTTCCCTTCCGCTGTCGCTCCTGTTCTTCTTCCTGCCGCGCCGCGTTAAGCTGTTCGCCCTGCCAGCCGTGGCGTGGACGGTTTCCGCCCTGGGCGTGTGGAACGGAGTGAAGGCGCCACCTGTGCGCGAGGTGGAGCTGGAGTGCCCGGGCCTGCCGCCGGAGCTTGACGGCTACCGGATTCTGCAGCTGGCCGACATCCACGTTTCGTCTTCTGCCAGGCGCTGGCGCACCGAGGCGATTGTCGCTAAGGCCAACGCGGCGAACGCCGACCTCGTAGTCTGCACGGGCGACATAGTGGACGGCCCTCCCGAGACGAGATGGCGCGACGTCGAGCCCCTCAGGGACCTCAAGGCGAAGGACGGCGTGTTCTTCGTCACGGGCAACCACGAGTTCTATGGCGACTGGCATGGCTGGAGCGCCATTTACAGGAAGTGGGGCTTTCGCTTCCTGCAGGACGAATGCGTCTTTCCCCGCGAGGGCCTTGCGCTTGGGGGGATGGACGACGAGGTGGGTTCCAGACTCGCCTTTCTGCCGCCTGACGACCGCGTTTTCGCAGTCGAGCGCCTTTTTTCCGCGGCGACCAACGGCGCCTTCCGCGTGCTTCTCCAGCATAGGCCGGGCGCGGCGCGCAGAAACGCGCTCGCAGGCGGCGTCGGCCTGCAGCTTTCCGGCCATACGCACGGCGGGGTGGCGCCGCCGCTCCGTCCCCTTGTGGCCGCGGCGAACGGCGGTTTCGTGCGCGGCGCGTATTCGCTTTCGTCGCCTCCGCCAGCGGGCCACGACGGGCTTCTCTACGTCTCGCCCGGCTGCGGCCAGTGGGCGGGATTCCCTGTTCGCCTTTTCAACGATTCCGAAATATCGCTTCTCGTCCTGAGGGGGCGACCATAGACCTGATTCACATAGGGGGTACGAACATGAAAAGGATGCTGCTCATTGGCGCGGTTGCGGTTGTCTGCGGCTGTGCATGCGAAAGGCCGGACAGCGCGGCGCTTGCCGGGCATGTCGTCATAATCGGCGTCGACGGGTTCGGCGCGCAGTACATCCCGTGGAAGCTGATGCCGAACCTCTCGAAGCTGCGCGACGGGGGCCTCTATGCCGTCGGCCGCTGCAGCTACCCGACGGCTTCCGGCACGAGCTGGATGTCCACCCTCGGCGGCACCATCCCCGAGCTCCACGGATACCGCAGGTGGAACAGCCGCGAGCCGGACGTGCGCGCGTTCGAGGTGACCGAGAAGGGCATTCCCCCCTGCGTGTTCCATGAAGTCAGAAGGCAGGACCCCTCCGCCTACACCGTGTCGCTCTACAACTGGGACGGCATTGGGTTCGTCCACGCGACAAACGAGGTCGACTACGTCAGGTATTTCGAAGACGGCACTTTCGAGGAACGCGACGACGCCACGGTGGCGGAATGCATCGAGCAGCTGGCGGCGCACAGGCCGAAGCTTTCCTTCCTGTACCAGCATCTGCCAGACTGCTACGGCCACATGTGCGGCTGGGGAACCCCGGAGTACACCAACGCCTGCGTCCACGTTGACGGGAACATCGGGCGCGTCATGAAGGGCATCGAGGACGCGGGGATGCGCGACGACACGGTAGTAATCCTCGTCGCCGACCATGGCGGCCTCGGCAAGAAGCACGGCATGGACGTAATAGAGTGCTTCGAGATACCGTTTATCGTCTCGGGCCCGGCGGTCAAGGGCGCTCGTTTCCGCCTGCGCGAGCCGATAATCGGGGCGGATACCGCCGCTACGGCGCTCTACCTCCTTGGCTACGGCGTGCCCGAGACCTGGAGAGGCCGCCCAGCCCTGGTCGTCAGATAGACGCAATCGAGCAGCGACCTGGGCGGCGAACATTGGCGTCCTCTGCGGGATAGGGCGCAGATACGGCGACCTCTCGAAGCTCGCCAGGGAGGCCGCGCGCTATTCGCCCGTCAACCTCGTTTCGGCGAACTGCCCGCCGACGATCTGCCTCTATGGGAACACCGGGGCGATACCGACATCGAAGAAGTTTGCCTATGTGGCCGGCAAGGATCGCCCGCTATCGGACTTCTGGAAGATGGTTGGCTCCGATGCGGTGCCGCCCAAGTCGGTGGGCACGGACGGAATCGTCGCTGTCCAGAACTACGCGTCGCTTACGAACCGCCTTGCCGCCGCGAAGGTTCCGTATGCCGCCCGCATCGAGCAGGCACCACACTGCCAGATACTCTATCGCAAGCCGAATACGTTGCCTTGGCTTTTCGAGAACATAAGGAAATATCTTGAGTAGCGGGAGCGGGTGGAGATTGTCTTCATGTCCGGCTTCTACCGCCTGGAGTGGTAGCCGCAAGGAGGTGACTTGCAAGGCGTGCGGGCCAGTTCGGGAAAGTTGCTGCAAGCGCGGCATTTTGATATAATACCCGAGAACTTGCCAACGGGGGGAAAGGACTAACTCACTGCTGAACCTTGTTTTATGACAATTGAAGATCATTATAGGGCTATCGCACCGAAGCTGACAAACTGGCTTGTCGCCTCCGGCAACGACTATCACGAGGCCTGCGACATTGTCCAGAACGTGTTTCTCAAGATCTGGAAGATGCGCGACGACCTGCGCGACGACGCGGCGGCGGTCTCGGGGCTCGCGTACACGATAGCGCGCAACTTGCGCAAGAACCTGGTCCGCGACAATAGCCGCCTTGCATTCGTCGGCGAAATACGCGACCCGGACGATTCTCCCTCGGGAGGCCAGCCGATTGGCACGACGGCGGCCCAGCCGCCTGCGGAGATAGCTTCCGACTCCGAATATCTGCGCCGCCGCCTTTCAGAGGCCTTTGCCAAGCTACCGCCAATTCTGCGCGAGGCGTATACATTGTTCCAGGTTGGAGAAATGTCGATACGCGAGATCGCAAATCAGACGGGAGTAAGCGAAAATCTCGTGAAAGTGCGCATTTTTCGCGCCAAGGAGAAGCTCAGGGAATTTCTTGCGGATTTGCACGTGTAACCTTTGGCGACCGTGCGTGTAGTCATGGCAGGAATTGAAAGGAGTCGTTAATGGAAATCAATTTGAACAGCAATGGATTTGGCAATGTCGGAATGGGGCGCGGGATGCCCGAGGCGACGGGGGCTGGCGCGGCTCGCGAGGCGGCCCAGGCCTCCCGTCTTGCGGCGCTTCACGTCTCAAGCCCGTCTTCCGACGTCCAGTCCGCAGCGCTCGCCTCGGCTGAGCCGGTTGCGGACGTGCCTGACGCGGAGCTTGTGCGCGACGACGCGCTCGGCCAGCTTGTGAAGGCGGCGTTCAATCTGCCGCCGCCGCCAATGCCGGCGTTTACGGGCTGACAGGCCTGAAATGCGGCAGGGACAGGTTCAAACAACATCAAGGTCGCGGCCACCGCAGAGCACAGCGCAGCTAGAGCGGAAGTGCCTCCCTGCAATCAGGCAACACAACTCAACAACGAAGTGTCAGCTTTAAGCTGGTACTTGACTGCCGCACATCAAAGCCAAGATTTGTGCATCCGCCCATGCGGACCTTGCGCAAGCAGGCGCGTATAGCCTGCCGCTAGCGGTAGACTATCGCCTTGACTTTTTCATCTTTACCCCGTTGACAAGCATTTCGCCTTTATGATAAAATAATCACGTGATTACGATAAAAGGAGGTTTCGGGATGCAGTTGAAAAGGGCGAGGAAGGCGCGGCAGGACGGCGTGGAGACGCGCGAGGCGATACTTGCGGCGGCAGAGGCGGAGTTTGCCGAGAAGGGCTTCGAGCTCGCCACGGCGCGGGAGATATGCCGCCGCGCGGAGGTCAACTCCGCGCTTCTTTCGCGCTACTTCGGCTCGAAGGAGGCGCTTTACCGCATTGTCGCGAAGCGGCTTTTCGGCGACCTTGGCGCGCCGCTTGCCGCGCTTGCGGATGGCGTCAGGGACGAGAAGTCATGGCGCGCCGCCGTGCGCGAATGGGTGGACGACATGCTTTTCATGACGCTGCCTACCGAAAAGGCGCAGAGGCTTTGCGCGGCGCTTTTTCGCCACGAAGTAACGCGTCCGACGAAGTTCCACGAGGAGTTCAAGGAGGCGTTCGGGCGTCCGGTGTACGAGGGGCTAAATAGACTCCTCGCGATGAAGGTCAAGGACGGCGAGCGGCTGGAGCTGCTGACGTCTTCGATTTGGGCGCAGGTCAGCGTGTATGCGCTCGCTGACAGGAAGTGGATTGAGACGTTCCGCCCCGCCGGCCTCGGCAACCGCGCCTGGGCCGGAAAAATCGCCGATTTCATCTGCGAAGGCATTTTCCAGTGAAGAAGCCTGTCAGGACACTGATGCGCGTCGCGAAGCTGGCACTGCTGCGAAAGTACGTCTCGCGCGAGGAGATTGCGGACGACTACAATCGCATCAGCTCCGATTACGACTTTAACTTCTCGTCCCGCGCAGCGGCTCATTCGGACGAGCTTGTGGAGAGGGTCGCGGGGCTTCCTCCCAAAGCGCGCATTCTCGACCTTGCATGCGGAACCGGCGCGGTTGTCGCCGCATGGCGCAGGCGTTTTCCGGATGCGGACATCACGGGCGTTGACAGTTCGCCGGGGATGCTTGCCGTGGCCAGGGAGAGATGCCCTGAGGCCCATTTCGTCGAGGGCGACATGGAGTCTTCGCTTCGCGACGTGCCGGACGAATCGCTTGACGCGGTAAGCTGCGCATGGGCGATTGGATACGCAAGGCCGCCATTGCTGGCGCGGACTGTCCTGCGCAAGCTGAAGCCGGGCGGCGTGTTTGCCGTCGTGGAGAATCGCCGCGACACCTGGCCCCAGATTCGCCGCGCGGCGTTCGGCGTCGCGATGGAGATGCCGGAGTCTCTCATGCGCCTGATGGACCTGCACCTTCGCCTCCCGAAGAGCGGGCGATCGCTGGGGCGGATCATGCGCTCCGCCGGGTTTGCCGACGTGGAGTTCGGCGGCGGGAGCGAGGAGTTCACGTTCGCCGACGGACGCGCCGTGCTGGACTGGTCGCTTGGAACGGGGGTGTCGGCCGGCTTCGACCGCGCCATGGACCCCGCGAGGCGCGACGAGTGCGACGCGGCGTTTGTGCGATTGGTGGAGCGAGGGATGACGTCCGAAGGCGTGAAGGTGGAGCATCGCTATGTGTGGGCAAAGGGGGTGAAGGCATGAACGCCAAGCCGAAATACCTTACAGGGGCGAAGCGGCAGCTGGCTCTGGCAAAGACGCTGAAATACGAGGGCTATCGCAAGCTAAAGTGGCGCGAGTTGCTTGCGCTGAACAAGCTGCTTGCGTCGGAGAAGCTTGTCGAGCATGAAGGGCGGTTCGTGATCAACTCGTTCCTGCCGCCGTTCCCGTCGCGCGCGTTTGCTTCGCTCGCGCAGGGCGTCTCCCGCCTTGCGCGCGGCGTGGCGGCGCCGATATCGGCGTACATCGCCGTAACGGACGCATGCCGCTACCGCTGCCCGCACTGCAGCAAGGCGGGTCGGAAAGGCGAACCGCTTTCCTTCGGAGAACTGGCGAGGGTCGTTTCGGATACGCAGAGGGAGGGCGTTTCGATAGTCGGGTTCACGGGCGGCGAGCCGTTGCTCGAACCGCGACTTGAGGAGCTGATTGCGAGCGTTGACGAGCGTTCGGTCTCGCTTCTGTTCACGTCCGGGGACGGGCTTTCGCCTAAGCGCGCAAAGTCGCTTGCCGACGCGGGGCTCTTCGGCGCGGCCGTGAGCCTGGATTCCTTCGATGAGGCCGAGCACGACGCGGGGCGTGGAATGCAGGGCGCGTTCAAGGCGGCCGTGGAGGGTGTTGCGAGCCTGAAGGAGGCGGGGGCCTATGCGATGACGCAGATTGTCGCGACTCGCGAGAGATGCGATCCGAGGTGGATGGAGAAGTACCTTGCGTTCGTCCGGTCGTTGGGCGTCGAAGAGGTCAGGCTTCTTGAGCCGATGCCTTGCGGAAAGATTCTCAAGGGCCACGGCGACTGGCGGATATCGAAAGAGCAGCATGAATACCTAAAGCGACTTCACGTGGAGTCCAATTCCGACAGGAAGTCCGTCAAGGTCTCGTCGTTCGCGTTCATCGAGGACGTTTCGCGATATGGCTGCGGAGCGGGGTTCCAGCACTTCTACATCGACGTGCTTGGCAACGTACAGCCCTGCGACTTCACGCCGGTCTCATTCGGGAACGTCCGCCGCGAGCCGTTGCGCCAGGCGCTCGACAGGATGCAGAAGGCGTTTTCGCGTCCGAGGGGGAAGTGCTTCATGCTTGAGAACGGCGACAGGCTTGCCGGCTCTTGCTGCGCCGAAACGCCAATTCCGAGCGAGGAGGCCGCGAAGGTGGTGGATTTCGGCGAAACGGGGGAGCTCCCTGCGTTCTACCATGCGCTTGGCTGGCGCGATTCGTCGGCAGAGAATCTGGGACAATGAAAGAAAGGAGTGGCAAAATGAAGAAAAAGATAGCTAATGTATTCGGTGCGGCGGTGGCTACGCGGGGACGGCGATTGGTCTTTGCCGTTGCTGGTGCGTTGCTTGTCGCGGGGGTGATGCTTTGCCGCGTGTTCAAGTTCCCGCCCATACGGGTTGTTGCCTTGGTTGCTGTGCTGATATTGCTGATTGGCATGGGGTGCATCAATTCGCTGATGTTCCATCCCGTGAAGGGGAGATATGGCGAGAATACGCGCGGCTATGTCGATATCGGAACGAACGGGGTCAGGATCGCCGCGATCGTCCTTGGTCCTGAGCGTGGCATCCCGCCTTCGAAGGAGCTACGGCGTGGCAAGAAGGCGATCATCCGCTGCCACGGCAACGCCGAGGACGCGGTGTCGACGCTGGACACTCTGGAATTGCTTGCCGAAGACGGCTACACGGTCGCGTCTGTCGACTATCCCGGCTATGGCCTTTCCGACGGCTCGCCAGACGAGAAGGGGTGCTACAGGAATGTCCATCGGCTTTATGACTGGCTGATCGAAGAGCGCGGCTTCAAGCCAGAGGAAATCATCGTCGACGGCTTTTCCATTGGAACTGGCCCCGCGACCGAACTCGCGGCGAAGCGGCCCTGCGGCGGGCTCATCCTTGAGGCGCCGTTTCTCTCTGCGCCGCGCGTCGTAACTCGTGTGCGTCTGCTGCCGGTCGATCCGTTTCCGAATCTGAAGCGCATCGGCGACGTGAAATGCCGCGTACTGATAATCCATGGAACGAATGACGGGGTTGTTCCATACGCGCAAGGCGAGGCGCTTTTCAAACTTGCCAACGAGCCGAAGCGCTTTGTCCCGGTCGAAGACGGCGACCATAACACGCTCGTCGACGATATGGGCTTTGACGAATACCTCGCGCTCGTCAAGGAGTTTGTGGATGGTGCGGGGGTGAAACCCCGCCAGCCCGATGTGAATGGGGGCGAGCAATGAAGAGGGGAAGTCTAGTTGAAATCAGCCAAGGCGAGAAGCATCGCCCGATGCTGAGGAACACGAATATCAACTATTCGCGCGGCACTTTCTTTGTAACGATGCAGGCGGCTTTCAACAAGACGATCTTCGGCGCGATAGTCGGCGAGAAATGCGAGTTAAACGAGCTGGGCGAGGCGGTCGCGGCGTCTCTTGGGGTGCTTGGGGAGCGATATGCCGGTGTTGAGATCGATGAGTTTGTGGTAATGCCGAACCATGTGCATTTTATCATTAAGATTGGAGTGGCGGGGCTCAGTCCCCGCTTAGAGAAGGCGAGCCTCCGCGCTCACCCAACGAAGGCGGGCGTCGATGGCCACAGCAAAATCGATTTGGGCTTTGTTATTGGCCGTTTTAAGAGCTGGATTTCAAAGCTCTATCGCGACATGGTGGCAGAGGGCAAGGCCGTCGATGTCGGTGCGACACCGTGGCAGCGCGATTTTTGGGAGAAGCTTGTCGCAACGCCAGAGCAACTTGAGGGCTATCGTCGTTACATTCGCGAAAACCCGGCCAAATGGACGCGTGACCGCTTTGGCGCGGTGACGAGCTACACTTTTGGCAATGTCGCGCTATTGAACGCTCGCCTAATCGGTTTTGTTGCCTCTCAAGGTGCGTACACAAGCGAGTTGAAGCCAAGGCAGTTGTGGGCGCGGGCGGGCGCGGAGGCCCGCCACCCCAATAATGCCCGCGATAAGCCGCCGCTTATTTCAACCTTTACCAGCGCCCAGGAGCGGGCGGTTTTTGCCAAGGCACTCGCGAGCGGGCGGCGGTTTGTCAAGGTTTGCCCCGGTGGCATACCGCTAGAAAGCGAGCTTGAGCCGGCTGTCGCCGCCGCCTGCAATGAGGGCCGGGGGCTCTTGATTTCGCCCGCGCCCAGCGGCACGGGCGTCAACAAGCAAAGAGCCGTCTGGTGTAACGAGTATATCTTGAAAAACGCAGCCGAGGTATGGGCGGGCGATATCACAGCAGGTCATACCCTCGCTTCGCTTATCGCGGCACTTAGGCCGCCAATGATCGCGGTGTCGGGCGGCGATAGCCACAAGATCGGGGTGGCGGGCCTCAGTGTCCGCACAAAGGAGGATCAATGAAGAACAATTCCTTTATACCGCTTTATGTGACCAACTTCTTCGGGACGTTGAACGACAACTTCCTGAAGACGCTCGCGAGCTTTACCGTCATTGGTTGGCTTTCCGACGAGCGCGTCAAGTCGGTCGCGATGGGCGTGACTGCCGGGGCGCTCGTCTTGCCCTACATCCTCTGCTCGCCGCTTGCCGACAGGCTCACCGCCGTTTTCCCGAAACGCCGCATCGTGAGGTTCGCGAAATGGGCGGAGCTCCCGATAATGGCCGTCGCGATAGCGGGCTTTGCGCTCCGCTCGCCGTGGCTCGTCATCGGCGCGGTGCTCTTGATGGGCCTCCAGAGCTCGCTCTACTCGCCCGCGAAATACGCGCTCGTTCGCGACATCGGCGGCGAGGAACGCATCTCGACTGGCATGGGCGGCATGGAGGGCGTCTCGTTTCTCGGCGTCTTGATGGGCACGGTCGCAGGGGCGGTGGTGGCGGATATGGCGGGCACGACAGCGCGCTACATTTGCCTTGTCGCCTTTGCCACCCTTGGCCTTCTTGCCAGCTACACAATTCGCGCCAAGGAAGAGCTCAATCGCTCGCTTCACGCGATAAACCCGATTCGCTATATCGCCCGCGCCTACCGAATGGCAGGGCGCTACAATGGGCTCAACGCCGTCATCTTCACTCTCTCGGTATTTTGGTGGGGCGCGGCGATGCTCCAGATGGGGCTTCTCGTCTACGGCAAATCGGAGATTGGCCTTGGTCTCGACGCGAAGGGGACGGGCGCGCTTCTCTGCGCTGCGGCGGTTGGCATTGTCGCGGGGCAGATAATCGCCGGGTTCGTAGACCGCCGCCGGTTCCTGCTGGGCGCGACATTGCTCACTGGCTGGATTGCCGCGGCGCTTCTTGGCGTTCTCTACTTCGCGGCACTTTCGCCGCGGTGGTTTGGCGTGGTGCTTGGGCTTCTCGCGTTTGATCTTGGGTTTTTCAAACTGCCGCTTGACGCCGAGATTCAGAAGGTTGTGAAGGGGCCGAAGCTCAACACGATGCTTTCGTATTTCAACCAAGTGTCTTTTCTCTTTATGCTTGCGGCGAGCGGGTGTTACGCGCTCGTGAGCTGGGCGTTTGGTCCGAAGGCGTTTCTGCTCCTCCTGGCCGCCGCGTTTCTCGTCGCGCCGTTTCTCTTTGTGTTCAGCTATAGGCCTGTGCTGCTTTATGTCGGCCGCTGGGTCTTCGCCTGGCGGTACAAAGTGGAGATTGACGGCTTGGAAAGTCAGACAGGATTAACAGGATTAAGAGCTGGGGGAGACCCCCAGCTTGCACGCCGAAGCCTTGGCGAAGACGCGATCCCAGAAAATCTTGTTAATCTTGTAAATCCTGTCCAAAAAAGACTTGCCTATCTCGTCCTTCCCAATCACCCTGCGATGGTTGACCCGATGCTCGTGGGCGCCGCGTTTTGGAAGACGCCGCTAAAGCCGCTTTCGGACGAGTCGTTTTTCCACACCGGCATCGTCGCGCCGCATGTCCTGAAGACGCTGGGCGCAGTCGCGGTGCCTGACCTTCGCAAGCACGCCACCGCGAAGGGCGCGACGATTGCGCGCGGCCTGGGCGACATCGTGAAGTCGACTCTCGAAGACGGCGGCAATGTCATTTTCTATCCGTCGGGCCACATCCAGACCGAGCCCGAGTATG
>JAEEGL013032763.1_pt1 | contig 22847 bp, 15 predicted proteins | sample 9134231 | NCBI WGS metagenome assembly JAEEGL01 (sample SAMN16246548, study PRJNA631951) | gut metagenome | biome: gut microbiome; feature: rumen; material: fiber-attached | host: Bos | place: Iran: Karaj | collected 2018-10 | reverse complement strand
GGGTGATGCCGACGGAAAGGTGCCGCATCAGTTCACCATCCGGAATATAAAGGAAAAGGGAAAGACCGATATTGTCGTTAGTGACGAGTTCTCCAGCTCGGAGCGTCATTATGCTGGGCAATGGAACCACAACCCCGACAACTCGCTTTGGAGCTTGAAGGAACGTCGTGGATGGCTGCGCTTGCGGACAGGAAAAGTTGTCGGCCAACTGATGGAAGCACGTAACACCCTAACGCAACGCACTATGGGACCACGATGCAGCGGCACAGTCAAGATGGACATCAGCCACATGTTGCCGGGCGACCATGCAGGTCTCTTCGCTTTCTGCTCCCAGCCTGGAGGCCTTACCGTTGTAAAGGGCGAACAAGACTACAACTTGGAGATGAGTGACCGAGGCGAAGTCAAGGCACAACAGTCTTTCCGTAGCACAGATATATGGCTTCGAATGGAATGCGACTTCACCACCGACACGGCTTTATTCTCCTATAGTACCGACGGCAAGACGTTCAAATCCCTCGGTACGCCCTTCCACATGGTATTCAATTTGGAGCACTTCACGGGCAACAAATTCGCCATCTTCAACTATGCCACACAGCAGGCTGGCGGCTATGTCGATGTTGACAGCTTCGACTTCAATCTTCGATAACACAGCAAGCCGTCCTTTCCAAACGTTTAACACTTAATATGCAATAAGATGATTTCAGTAGAAGAACTTAACGACAGACTTATCGATTTGTCCTTTGCCGAGGACATCGGCGACGGAGACCACACCACGCTTTGCTGCATCCCTGAAACCGAGATGGGCGAAAGCAAGCTGCTCATCAAGGAAGAGGGCATCTTTGCAGGTGTAGAGATTGCCAAGCAGGTGTTCCATCGCTTCGACCCTTCGATGCAAGTCGAGGTATATATCGAGGATGGTGCTCACGTCAAGCCTGGTGATATCGTGATGAGCGTCAAGGGAAAAGTAAGGAGCCTATTGCAGACAGAACGCCTGATGCTCAACATCTTGCAGCGCATGAGCGGTATAGCCACTATGACGCACAAGTATCAGCAAGCCCTCATCGACGCAGGCACCAAGACGCGTGTCCTCGATACCCGCAAGACAACACCTGGAATGCGAATGCTCGAAAAGGAGGCCGTGAAGATAGGCGGCGGCATGAACCACCGCATCGGACTCTTCGACATGATTCTCCTGAAAGACAATCACATCGATTTCTGCGGAGGTGTCCACAACGCCATTTCCCGCGCAAAGCAATATCTGAAGGAAAAAGGCAAGGACCTGAAGATTGAATGCGAGGTCAGGAACTGGAAGGAATTGGACGAAGCGCTTGCCGAAGGTTGCGACCGCATTATGTTCGACAACTTCACGCCCGAGGACACCAAGAAGGCTGTGGAGATTGTTGGCGGGCGTTGCGAAACGGAATCCAGCGGCGGCATCACCTTCGACACGATGATTCCTTACGCCAAAGCCGGCGTGGATTTCATTTCCTTCGGTGCCTTGACGCATTCTGTAAAGGGTCTCGACATGAGCTTCAAAGCTGCAGGTTCGGATAAATTGGTAATCAAATAGGAAGCAGAGACGAAGCAAGCTCTGCCAAGCAACATTATAAGAATGAAAAGATTTTGGTTTTTCCTGTTCTTTTGTCTGACTCTTTTGGGCGTACAAGCTAAGGAGAAGGACGTTCCGCGAATCGTGAACTTCATCAACTTCATTCGTGAAATGGAGCCTCGCGACAAGAATATCACGCAGGATGTGCTCTATGAAACGGTGAAGTCGGAAGCCGAAGCACTCCACAAATATGACTTCAAGGGCACATGGCTCCTGCAATATGATGCGCTCATCGACAAGCGCTACCAAGCTTTGATGAAGGAGGAAATGGCTCACGGCTGCGAAGTGGGCGGATGGTGGGAAATCACCCAGCCCCATGTGGAAGCAGCCGGCTACAAATGGCGCGGGCGTTATCCGTGGGATTGGCACGCCGACAAGGGCTTCTCGATAGGCTATACGCCCAAGCAACGCGAGCGTCTCGTGGATGTTTATATGAGAAAGTTCCGCGAAATCTTCGGCAAATATCCCCATAGTGTTGGCTCTTGGTTCATAGATGCCCATACGCTCGCCTATATGCACGACAAATACGGTGTCGAGGCAAGCTGCAACTGCAAGGACCAGAAAGGCACAGACGGTTACACCCTTTGGGGCGGCTATTGGCAAGGAGCCTATTATCCGTCGAAGGTGAACGGCTTTATGCCGGCGCAGACGAAAAAGGGACAGATTGACGTTCCTGTGTTCCGAATGCTGGGAAGCGACCCGCTCTATCAGTATAGTTCAGGTGTGGGGGGCGACGTGCAGAGTGTCAGCACCTTCGAACCCGTGTATGCCAACGCCCAGAAGCCTGAGTGGGTGCAATGGTACTTGAATTGCCAGACCGACGACCCCGCCCTTGGCTACACATATTTCCAGACTGGGCAGGAGAACTCCTTCACTTGGGAAGCCTTTGCAAAGGGCTATGAAGAGCAGTTGCCGCAGATTGCAGAGCTGCAAAGTGAAGGTAAACTGAAGGTGCAGACGCTTGTTGAAACGGCTCGTGCCTTCCGAAAGAAATACCCCGTGACGCCCGTTACGGCTTGTTCTGCCATGAGCGACTACACAGACAAGCAAGGGCGAACCCTTTGGTTCAACAGCCGTTTCTATCGCGCAAACCTGTTTTGGGAAGGCAATCGTATGGGCATTCGCGACATTCATTTGTTCGACGAGATGCTGGAATCCTCTTATTATCGGAAAACCTGCTCCTATAACGAATTCACTTACATGACGTTGCCCATCGTGGACGGCTGCCTTTGGAGCACGCCTACCGATATGGCGTGCCTGCGTTTCTATCATATCGATGGCGGGGAGACTTGGGAGTTGACGGGCGGAGAACCTGTTATCACACAGGCAAATGGCGGAATGATGGTGCGATGGCCGCTGAGTGAAGTCGATGGGGAAATCATATTGCAACTGAAGGAAGACCGTTTCATCGCCACTTGCACCAATAAGTCTATCGAATGGTGTATGCTGCTTTACGTCCATCCGGAAGCCTTGCTGCCTTCCTTTACGATTAGGGACAAGACTATGACTGCGGTTCGCGGAAAGTATCCCTATCAGTTAACTCTGCGGAGCGGCGTTTTTGAAGACCTGCGTAATCATCGCGGTCTCGCCTATGGCATACTTCCCAAGAACGGAAAGGTTGATATGCTGATGCGGTCAACAAACAAGAATCTGGAACGGGCAAAAGCCCAATAATTCAAACATAAAACTATATGAAGCGTTTCCTTATACTTTTTGCCCTGCTAATTATCAATTGTCAATTATCAATTTTCAATTCTTTGTTTGCCTGCACGAACTTGATTGTGGGCAAGAAAGCCTCGAAGGACGGCAGCGTAATCATCTCCTATAGTCAGGACGACTACGGCTCCTTCGAGCCGCTTCGCGTGATTCCTGCCGCCGACCACCCAGCCGGAACGATGCATCCGCTGTATCATTACGAGTCGGGCAACTATCTTGGAGAGATTCCGGAAGTGGCTCATACCTACGGCATTGTGGGCTTGATGAACGAGTTTCAACTTTCAATTCACGAGACGACCTACGGCGGAAGGGAAGAGTTGACCGACACCATCAGCGGACTTATCGACTATGGTTCGCTCATGGTGCTTGCCCTTCAACGTGCCAAGACTGCCCGCGAAGCCATCCAGGTAATGACGGAACTCGTCGATACCTACGGCTACGAGAGCGAGGGAGAAAGCTTTTCCGTTGCCGACCCCAACGAGGCTTGGATTCTTGAAATGATTGGCAAAGGCCCCGGACGCAAGGGAACCGTTTGGGTGGCTGTGCGTATCCCCGACGATTGCATCAGCGGCCACGCCAACCAAAGCCGCATACACCAGTTCCCCTTAAAGGACAAGAAGAACTGCCTCTACGCTAAAGATGTCATCAGCTTTGCCCGTGAGAAGGGTTATTTCAGCGGGAAAGATGCTGATTTCTCGTTTGCCGACGCCTACGCACCCTTGGACTTTGGCGGACTTCGCTATTGCGAGGCTCGCATCTGGAGCTTCTTCAACAAGTGGGGAGCCGAGGATATGAACCCTTATCTCCCTTATGCGATGGGCGACACGAAGGGCCAAGTCATCCCGCTTTATGTGAAGCCAAAGGCTCCGCTTTCCGTTCAGGACGTCAAAAATATGATGCGCGACCACTATGAAGGCACGCCTATGGACTTGACGCAGGACATCGGAATGGGGCCTTGGGAAATGCCTTACCGCCCCACACCACTCAGCTTCGAGGTCGATGGAAAGAAGTATTTCAACGAGCGTCCCATCAGTACTCAGCAGTCGGCCTGTGTCTATGTCAGCCAGATGCGCTCCTGGCTTCCCAATCATATCGGCGGACTCACCTGGTTTGCAAATGATGACGCGAACATGGTGGCCTTCACACCCGTCTATTGTCAAATGACACAAGCCCCCGAATGCTACGACAAGTCAACCGCCGACGCCTTCCATTTCTCCACTCGCTCAGCGTATTGGGTGGAGAATTGGGTCAGCAATATGGTCTATCTGCGCTACAATCTCCTCTTCCCAGAGCTGCAAAGCGTGCGCGACCGGCTGGAGAAGGACTTCAGTTCCCTGCAAGAAGATGTCGAGAGCAAAGCGGCTGGTATGAGTAAGGAGGAAGCCGTCCGCTTCCTTTCGGCCCATAGCCACCGGGCAGCAGGGGCAATGATGGACGAGTGGAACCAGCTTGCACAGCTCATCATCGTCAAGTACAACGATATGGCTGTCAAGCGTATGGATGAGAACGGACAGTATGAGAAGACCCCTGGCGGCAATCCCCGTCCCGTACTTCGCCCGGGTTATCCCGAGAGCTTCCGTCGTCAGATTATCAACCAAGCAGGCAACCGCTACCAGATACCAAAGTAATGAGTCAAAACGACACGCGTGTCATCGGCAAACTACACGTGTGTCGTTGGCAAACTTAACACGTGTCGTTGGCAATCTTAACGTGTGTCGTTCGTAAACTTAACGTGTGTCGATAAATTAAACTAAAAGAGATATGAAAAAACTAATTCTTCTTCTATTGTTTCTCGCCCCTTGCTCCTTGCTTCGCGCTCAAGGCTGGCCCTATGACTACGAAGGGGTGATGATGCAAGGTTTCTATTGGGATTCGTATTCCGAGACGTCTTGGCCGAAGCTTGAGGCACAGGCTGACGAGATTGCACCCTACATCCAATTGATTTGGGTGCCGCAAAGCGCCTGGTGCAACAGCCCATATAACTCGATGGGATATATGCCCGTCTATTACTTCTACCAGAAGAGTTCTTTCGGCACAGAGAGGGAGCTTCGGAATATGATTGCTACCTATCGGGAAAAAGGGACGGGCTTCCTGGCCGATGTCGTCTTGAATCACCGCAAGAATCTCGGCGTTAACGGCTCTTGGACAGACTTCCCTGTTGAGACCTGGAACGGCAAGACCTACGAGATGACCTCTACCGACATCTGCAAGAACGACGATGGCGGAACTACGGCTAACTGGGCAAGTTCGCAAGGCCTACAGCTCTCGTCGCACAACGACACAGGCGACGACTGGTCGGATTGCCGCGACCTCGACCACCAGAATCCGCACGTTCAGGAAATCATCAAGGACTATCTCCGCTTCCTTCTCGAGGACATCGGCTATGCGGGCTTCCGCTACGATATGGTCAAAGGCTTCTGGGCAAGCTTCATCGCCGATTATAATGTGGCGGTAAAGCCTCGCTTTAGTGTGGGCGAGTTCTTCGACGGCACAAGCAAAATCAGGGAATGGGTTAACAATACGAAGGGCTATGTGTCCTCCACGCCAACGAGCGCAGCCTTCGACTTCCAGTTCCATTTCCGCTTGCGCGACGCCATCGAGTCCCGCAACTGGCGTAACTTGGGCGCGGACGAGAAGCCTCTGGCCGATTGTTACGAGAAACAGTATGCCGTCACCTTCGTCGAGAACCACGACACGGAGTATCGCGTTACCGGAGAAACACAAACCGCCATCTGGAAAGACACGCTTGCTGCCAACGCTTATATGCTGGCAATGCCCGGCACACCCTGCGTCTTCTACCGACATTGGAAGGATTGCAAGTATCCGCTCAAGCAGATGATACTGGCCCGACGCATCGCTGGTGTCACCAACACCTCGACAAGCGAGGAGAAATGGCAGGATGACAACTTCTACGCAAAAGCCACTTACGGCAAGAAGGCCACGTTGCTCTGTGTCGTTGGCAATAAGCCGCAGAACTATAATGTCAGCAGTTCCGAGTACAGGGAAATCCTTTCCGGCAAAGGCTATCGCTATCTGTTGAGCCGAAGCGCCAATACCGTCTGGATGGATGTGCCGGACGGAACCTACGAAGCACCCTTGACAGTCAAGTTCACAGCAGTCAGCAACCTCTCTGGAGCCAAGATTGTCTATACGCTCGACGGTTCCGAGCCAACCGCCAACAGCCCTTCCCTCAGCAGCGGAGCCACGTTGAACATCGAATCCTCGTGCACACTTAAGGCCGGCATCCTGTCGGGAGGCACAGTGCGAGGCATTCAGCAGCGGCAGTACAACATCTTCGTGCCGCACGACATTACAATCTATGTCAGCTCCGACGTCACTTGGGGAGGTATGTATTTCTATGCTTGGGACAATAGCAACAAAAAGTTCAACGGCGATTGGCCCGGCAAGCGCATCGCCACCTCTAAAACCATCGGAGGCAAGAAGTGGTACTACCAGACCTTCAGTCTCACTTCGCCCAGCCAGTACATCAACCTCGTGGTCACGACTGCCACAGCCAATCGTCAAACCGTCAACATAACAGGCCTCCGCTCAGACCATTACTTCTGCATCACCGGCACGAAGGACGAAGGCAATTATGTTGTGGAAGACCAGTCGAAAGACTACGAGACAGGAATCGAAACGGTTTCTCCTCTTCCCGCTATAGGCGAGCCGGAGGGTGCATTTAACCTGCAAGGCCAGCCCGTTCCCGCTGGCAAGAAGAAGGGAATCGTCATCGAAAACGGCAAGAAGAAGTTATACTAATTTTTGCTGTCCCCCAGTCGCAACCGCAAACACACCACGCTGCGATTGCCAACGCAGCACGTTATGTTGCCCATCGCAGCACGTTGCGTTTGCATTCCGCACCTTAGAGGTGCGCCTTGGTGCTAGAGCATCCAAGAACTTAACGTGCCTCGTTTGCCGAAGACCTTAAGGTCCTTAAAGTCCCTAAAGACCTTAGAGTCCTTAAGGTCTTCAGGCCCTTTAGAAAAGTTCGCGCCCGAAATCAAAAACACTCTACACTCTACACCAACGGCTGTAAAGAGCTGATTCCCAATGAGTAGCGAGGTGTAGAGTCTCTTCACCACTCTACACCCACTCTACATCCACATATTCCGCTGAATATCAACAAATTGGAGACTCTGGTGTAGAGTGTAGAGTATTTTTGTTTTTCAAATGCATTTTACTCGTCACTCGTCAGGTTTGCTTGTAATCTTCTGACAATCAGAGCATAAGCCCCCTGATGAGTGCCTGACGAGTCATCAGGGTACTCGTCAGGGTCTAAGCTATTGATAATCTTTGCGTTAAACCCGAACCTGATGAGTGACGAGTGTTTTTGATTTCTATCACGCTTTCAAGTGCACGAGGCCGTCAATGTTTAGCGGACAGTAATAGTTTGCTTTGTTTTTCTCCTTTTTCTATAAATTATATGCTCAACAACTTTTAGCGGACAGCAATAGTTTATAAATGATAAGCACCCGACCATTCTGTTTCCGATGGTCGGGTGCTTGTTGATACTTGTTACTGTGTCTGAAGCTTAGAAGTACCTCTTCAGCAGGCCTTCGAAGCCTTTGCCGTGACGGGCCTCGTCCTTAGCCATCTCGTGAACTGTGTCGTGGATAGCATCTAAGCCTGCGGCCTTGGCAGCCTTGGCGATTTCCATCTTGCCGGCACAAGCGCCACATTCTGCTTCGGCACGCTTCTGAAGGTTGGTCTTTGTGTCCCAAACCACTTCGCCAAGCAGCTCTGCGAAACGGCTTGCATGGTCTGCCTCCTCGAAAGCATAGCGCTTGAAGGCCTCTGCAATTTCGGGATAACCCTCGCGGTCAGCCTGACGCGCCATTGCCAGATACATGCCAACCTCTGAGCATGCGCCGACGAAATGAGCCTGCAGGCCGTCCCAAATCTCCTTCGGACAATCCTTGGCAACGCCGATGACGTGTTCTGTAACGTAAGTCTGACCACCTTCCTTCACTTCCTGGAACTTGCTGGCGGGAACGCCACACTGCGGGCACTTTGCGGGTGCCTCTTCACCTTCGTAGATATAACCACAAACGGTGCAAATGAATTTCTTCTTCATAACTGAATACTTTAAAAGGTTTAGTAACTAATCAAATTAAACAATATAACATAAAGTAGTTTAGTTTCTTTATCATCACTTTTCGCTACAAAGATAGTCTTTTTCTGCAAACAATACTAACTTTTGTGTAGAAAAGTGCGAATAAAAAAGAAATTATGGACTATGAATTATGAACTATGAACTATTTTTCGTACCTTTGCACCTGCAAAAGTGCAAGTTGCGATAGTGGCTCAGTTGGTAGAGCATTGGCTTCCCAAGCCGAGGGTCGCGGGTTCGAGTCCCGTCTATCGCTCACCTTTTCATAATGGTAGTATAGTTTTGTCAAGGCGGCAGGCCCTCTTCCAACGAAGAACCTGCCGCCTTTCTTTTTTCCTTCGATATTGACCTGTGCGCCAAGAATGTTGTTGGTTCCTGTCCTGTTGCTTGAACTAATTAGAGCCGTTTTCTTTACTTTTTTGCAAAGAAACTTGCAGAAATGGAAAGTTTTTCCGTTCTTTGCAGCGAAAAACATAGTTATCTATGATAATAGCCAACAAGGAACTTTTGGATGACTTCGTTCAGATACACGCCCAAGCAGCCAAGCCATTGAACAAGTGGATTGAAGCTGTTCTGGCAGCACAATGGAGAAACCATACAGAGTTAAAGTCCATGTTCCCGTCGGCTGACTATGTGAAGAATGGTCGCTATGTGTTCAATATCGGTGGCAACAATTACCGAGTTGTAGCTGTGGTCATTTTCATAGGTGGAGTGATGAACATTCGTTTCGTCGGCACTCACTCTGAGTATGATAAGATAGATTGTGCAATAATATAATAATGTGGAGGAGGACAAGCAATGAATAAATTGACAACCCGCAAGCAGTATGACGACGCAAAGGCTCGTGTTGAACAGCTTATCGCCGAAGCAACCCGTATGGGGATGCTTGAACCCGATATGGATAATGAATATACAAGGGAGATAGCATCACTAAGTAAGCTGATGGCAGCCTACGAAGATGAGTTCCTTAACATCCTTCCGCTACGCCAGAAGTCGCCCCTCATTGCATGCATTGAGGACTATTTCTACGCTCATGGCATGAAGCAGAAGGATGGAGCAAGAATGCTGGGAGTCAATGAATCGCAGTTCAGTCAAATCATGAGTGGCCGACGTCGTATCTCTATGTCCTTTGCCAAACGTCTGCACTCGAAAATGGGTATTGACGCAGGCCTCATCCTGGACTATGCTTAATCAGCAGGCTTCGTTTGTGTCATTCTGATAGCGAGAACTTGATTTTGCAGGCGAGGCGGTCGCTGGCATCGCCGACATGGGCGATGAAGTCGCCGGGCTCTGCTTTCCAGCCGCCTGTTGTCTCATCCCAGAAAGAGAGGGCACGTCGGTCGGTCACGAAGAAGACAGTCCTTGTCTCACCTGGTTTCAGCGTTACCTTCTGGAAGGCTTTTAGTTCTTTGACGGGACGGTCCACACTACTCTTTACGTCGGTGATATAGAGCTGCACCACATCGCTGCCTTCGCGGTCGCCGGTGTTCTTTATATCTACAGAGAACTGCATCTTCCCATTGTTCGAGGCGTGAACTTGTTTTAGGTTGCTTATCTTGAATGTAGTGTAGCTCAGACCGTGACCAAAAGCAAAGGCGGGCTTCAGCTTTTGCTTGTCCGTCCAGCGATAGCCGACATAAATGCCTTCCTTGTACTCTTCGTCAATAACTTTTTTCCCCTCACGCCAGATGCCTGGGAAGGCTGCTTCGCCAAAACTGTGGGCACCGCATTGGTCGAGGTTCTCGTACCAGGTGAAGGGCAGGTGGCCGCTGGGGTTGGTGTTGCCGAGAAGCACGTCGGCCAGCGCGATTCCTGCTTCGCTGCCGAGGAACCATCCTTGCACGATGGCTGGAACCTGTTCCCTCCAAGGCATACAGACAGCGTTTCCGCTGATATTGACGTAGATGGTCTGCTTGTTCACGGCGGCAATGGCGGTAATGAGTTTGTCCTGATTGTAGGGCAACTCCATTGTCTTGCGGTCGTGACCCTCGCAATCCTGATAGTTGCTCTTGTTCAAGCCGCCGAAGATAATGACGTAGTCGGCAGTCTTGGCTTTATCAACCGCCTCAGCAATAAGGTCTTCGGGAGAACGGTCGTCCTTGAGGTTCTGACCTGTTGTCACGCCATTATAGCTGCCGCCAACATCTCCGACATAGCCGCGAGCGAAGTCAAGGGACAAAGACCCACCCCGACCCTCCCTTAAAGGGAGGGAGTTGACTTGCGTCGAGCCTTGCTTCTCCCCCTTTAAGGGGGAGTTAGAGAGGATTCTCTGCAACCCCTCCAGCGGGCTTATTTCGTGCTGAGCCTTTAGGGAACTTGAGCCTCCGCCAACGGTCATCATCTTGATGGCGTTCTCGCCTACGACAAGAATCTTCTTGCCTTCTGCTTTGATGGGCAACACATTCCTGTCGTTCTTCAAAAGCACGATACCCTCGCCTGCAACCTTTCGTGCCACATCGTAGTGGCTTTCGCTACAAAGGAAACCGTATGGCTTCTGTTTGTTCATCGTGGTTCGGAAGAAGAGCCGCAGCACTCGGCGCACTTTCTCGTCGAGTTCCTTCGTGGTGTATTTGCCTTCGAGGATGGCCTTCTGGTATTGCTTGGAAAGGAAGTACATATCGTAGGCATTCGTCGCACCCATCGTCAGGCCGTCTGTCCAAGTGCCGAACTCCATATCAAGGCCGTTCCTGACTGCTTGGTCGAGGTCGTGTGCCCCGCCCCAGTCGCTCACAACAACACCGTCGAAGCCCCAGTCTTGCTTCAGTATCTTGTTCAGGGTGTACTGGTTGTGGCAGTTGTGCTCGTCTTTATAAAGGTTATAGGCACCCATCACACCCCAAGCCTTTCCTTCCTTCACAGCAGCCTCGAAGCCTGGCAGATAGATTTCGTGCAAGGCGCGGTCGCTCACAATCACGTTCACCTGATGGCGGTACTCCTCATCGTTGTTCAGGCAGTAGTGCTTCACGCAGCTTGCCACTCCTACGCTCTGCAAGCCCAGAACGTATGGCACCACCATTTGGGAAGTGAGGTAGGGGTCTTCGCCCATATATTCGAAGTTGCGGCCTCCGAGGGGCGTGCGATAGATGTTCACGCCAGGCCCAAGTATCATGCTCTTGCCGCGATAGAGTGCCTCCTCGCCCAACGCATGGCCGTACATATACGACAGCTTGATGTTCCAAGTTGCAGAAAGACAGGTGAGGGCAGGGAAGGCTACGCAGGAATCGTTGCTCTGACCAGCCTGTTCCCATTCGTCCCAAAGGACATCAGGGCGAACACCATGAGGTCCGTCGTCTGTCCAAAAGTCAGGAAAGCCGAGTCGCTTAACTCCGGCACTTGAGAACTTACTTTGGGCATGAATGACGGCGATTTTCTCAGCCAGCGTCATACGGGAGAGTGCATCTTCCACACGCGTTTCGATGTCCTTCGAGGGGTCGAGGTAAACGGGAGTCTGGGCAAGAGAATGAAAAGTGAAAAGTGAAAAGTGAAAAATGGTAAGCAGTAGGAAGGCGAGCCGGTGTTTCATCTTTGTTTTGAATTTTGAATTTATTAAATTTGAATTATTTCAATCTTTGTTCCGCGAAGCAGGTCTGCTATGGGCATACGTTTCTTGCCTGCAAGCTGTACTTCATCGAGGGAAAGGAAGCCACCAGGCAGTGAAAGCCTCACCCCATCCCTCTCCAAAGGAGAAGGAGACTCGCTGCCGTTGACTTCGTCGAGCGATTGCTTCCCCCCTCCTTTGGAGGGGCTGGGGGAGGCTTTAAATATCTTCATCTCCGTTTCCTTGCCGTTGGCAATAACAGGCGTCCAGGCAGCGGGGTAGGGGCTGAGGCCTCGGATGAAGTCGTAGGCACTCTTGAGCGTATGCTCCTGCCAACGGATTTGACAGGTGTCCTTGAATATCTTCGGGGCAGGCCTTAGAGGTTCGTCGGTCATAAACTGGCTTTGGTCGGTGGCAGTTGCCTCGCCGCTCTCAATGAGGCGAACCGTCTTCAGCACCAGCTCTGCACCTTGAACCATCAGTTTGTCGTGGACATCCTCTGCGTTATCTTCCAAAGCGATGGGAATGCGTTCCTGAAGGATGATGCGACCCGTGTCAATCTGCTCATCAAGGAAGAACGTTGTGATGCCTGTCTCTGTATCGCCGTTGATGATAGCCCAGTTGATAGGGGCTGCTCCGCGATATTGCGGCAATAGGGCTGCATGGAGGTTGAAGGTGCCAAGTGGCGGCAAAGCCCAGACAACCTGCGGCAACATTCGGAAGGCAACGACTATCTGGAGGTCGGGCTTCAATGCCCTGAGTTCAGCAAGGAAGGTTTCGTCGCGCAACTTCTCGGGTTGCAGGACGGGAATACCTTTCTCTTGTGCAAACTTCTTGACAGGGCTGGATTGCAAAACATCATGATGCCTGCCGATAGGCTTATCGGGCATCGTGACCACACCGACCACATTGTAGCCCTCTTCAACTAAACGACTGAGCGACTGCACCGCAAAGTCGGGCGTACCCATGAAAACAATACGGATAGACCCCCCATCCCCCTTTAGGGGGAGTCTTTCATTACTTTGGGAATCTGACATAATTCATTTACAATTTAATCATTTACCATTTATTCCCCCTAAAGGGGGCTAGGGGGTCTTAATCTCTTTCACATAAATGTTCCTGAAGTAGCAACGGCTGCCGTGAGCTTGCATCTCAATCTGGTCGCAAGGGAAGATGGGCAGATTGCGGTCCCAATAGTTTTCGAGGACGACATTATCCACCACTTTCGTGCCGTTGAGCCAAACCGTCACTTTTTCGCCTTTCATGATGATGCGGAAGGTGTTCCATTCGCCCAGCTTATTGTCCTCTACACTTGTTGGTGTCGAAGGGTTCTGCTTGTTGTTGTAAAGGCCGCCGGAGCCGACCTGCGCACCTACATTCGTGCGACGGATGTCCCAAATCTGCACTTGTGGTGCGCCACGAAGATAGACGCCTGCATCTGGTTCTTTGCCATCTGGGTCAAGACGCCAGTCAACAAGTAGCTCAAAGTCAGCATAGTCCTTGACCGTGCAAATGTTGTCCCATCCGTTGCCGATATAAACAAGGTTGCCGTCCTCTACAATCCAGTCGCGACGCATCAGCTCATCTGCCTTCTTTTGCGCCTCGGCAAGTTCTTCCTTGCTCATCTTAGCGCGTTTAATTGGGTTCTCAACAAGACCTTTCCAGCCTTCGAGGTTCTCTCCGTTGAAGAGGCAGACAAAGCCCTCTTCGTTCTTGTTTGCTGATGCCAGCCAAGCTTGAGCCTGTTTCTTCTCTTTGCCTTTGAGCATCGGAAGAACGGCTGTAAGCATTTGACGTGTTTCCGTTCCGTTGTATTCGGGATGGGCAGCGAGAATCGTCCAGATAGTTTGGGCAGCAGCCTTGGCCACGTCTTCGTCCTCTAACAGAGAAGCGGCGAAGGTCAAGGCCTGATAAGTGCCGGCTTGAGCCATAAGGGTAAGAGCTGCCTCTCGCTGCTGCCTGTCGGAAGTTTGCTCAATGATGTGACGCAGACAGATGACTTGATTCTCTGGAGTGAGAAGACCCCCACTAGCTCCCCCGTGAAGGGGGAGAACAAAAAACAAGAGAGCAGATATGAAAACTTTGAATTTCATAATGTATTAGTGTAATTTAGAGTAAAAAAAGCCTCCCCTTATGGGGAGGTTTGGAGGGGTCTTTATTATTCCTCACAAAGTTCTGTGAGAATGCCGCAAGTGCTCTTTGGATGTAGGAAAGCGATGTGCAGACCGTCGGCACCGTTGCGGGGAGCCTTGTCGATGAGGCGGATGCCCTTGCTGTCGCACATAGCGAGAGCTTCGCTTACGCCGTCTTCAACCTTGAAGGCAACATGGTGAACGCCCTTGCCACCGTTGTCGAGGAACTTCTGAACGGTGCTTTCGGGGCAAGTAGGCTCCAGCAACTCCAGCTTAACCTCGCCAACTTTGAGGAAAGCGGTCTTTACCTTCTGGTCTTCTACAACTTCTGTTTTGTAAACTTCCAGTCCAAGAACATCCTGGAAGAAGGGCAGTACTGCGTCGATACTCTGAACGGCAATGCCCAAGTGCTCAATGCGTGAAATTTTCATAATGTGTTATTTATAAGTTTAATGGTTATTGTTTATTGGTTGTTGTCTTTACCAAACGTCTTCTGGGGTTTCGGGGTTGTCATAGACTTCCTTCGGGCAGTATTCCATATAGTCCATATAGAACTCCTTGTCTTCGGAATCGAGAACCGACTTCACCTTCATGTAGTAGGTCTTATCTGGGTCGAGAGTCTGACGAATGATAATGTAACGGAGGTTGGTGTTGCGGTTACGCTCGATGTCGCCAGAACTTCCATCGGCTGTGACGCTCTTTGCTCCCTTCATCACTCCGTTGTTTCTCAAGCGCTTATCGACTTCAATATTATAGTCTTCATCGTTGCCGTCACGCTCGTAGCCGACGTTCATGCTGCCAATGCCTTGTGTAAGGTTCACGGGAATGCCAGCAGCAGGCAGACGGTTGGGGTCGTCTCCGAAATAGAACTGCTGAATGCCTCGGTCACCATTTGGCAGGACATCATAGCGGAACTCGTATGTCCCGCGACGAGGAACAGGCGGAAGTTTGAAGGTAAGTTCGAAACGTCCCTTTGCCTTCATCTCGTCGCTGTGGAGGTTACACCACTGATAGCCGTATGCGTTCAAGTAGATGAAGGTGGTTTGCTCGTTCATCTGCATGTTCTCGAAGTAATTGTAGATGGAGGTGTTGGGGATATAAACATCCTGGTTCTTCTCATCGCCTGATAGCTTCAACCTGATTTCATTGTTCATGGCTTCGGGGAAAAGGGTCATTCCGTCGAAGCGGAGACGCTGTTTTGCCAAGTTATCGCGTACATTATCATTATAAGAGAGAGGGGCATCGATGGGGTAGATGCAACAATTGATAATGTCGTTCAGAATAGCCTTTTCTGGGTCCTTAATAACTAAGCATCCCACCTTGTCGGGATCGCACCATTCTTCGCGCAAAACGCTGGTCCTGCCGTTATCGAGTTTTGGGAAGCGGTTCAGATAAATGCCTTCAGATTCTTTGCTTTCGTATATCTTGAGAAGACGAGGCTTGCCCATCGTTGAATAGATTTCATAGATGGGAATTGTGCGGTTGAGTGGTTTGGTCTTATCATAGCCGAATTCGTTTCTGTGGAACACCAAACGTTCAGAAGGGGTGCGGAAGGGCAGAATGTGATAGGTAATCCACTGGTAGAGCAGGTTCGACTCATCGTCATATTTCTCGTCTGTGGTGAAAATGTCGTCATCGGAATACTGGTGGTTAGCAACAATCCATTGCACTAATTGGGGCAGCAGAGTCGATGACGGAGCCGTCGGGTCAAGACCTTGCATACGCCAGAACTCGTCTGGTTCAGCAAAGATGGTGAAGCCGTACAGACGGTGGCGCGGAGTCCAATTCTCTCCGTTAGGGAAGTGACCGTCAATATAAAGATGTACAGATTCTGGTATCAAGCCTCGAAGATAAAGGTTTTCATACACCTCATCCCTAATAACAGAGAGCGTATCCATCAAACCACAGGCTTGAACAACCTTTGCCAAAACGAGGAAGCCCTCCTTTCCTTCGTCCAAAGTGGTTTGCAAGAACATTGCTGCGGAAATGTCCTTCGGAGCAATGACGCGTTCCACCTGATGAATCACGCCGTTGGTTGCCAGAATGTCGCGTTCCGTAAGGCTGATAGGACTGGTGCTGTTGATGAAGATGGAATCGACACCCGAATAGCGGACAGAGAGTTTACGGTCGTTCATGTTGCTCAGCGGGAACTCATTGCCCGATTCAACAGGGAAGCCTGTTGTCATGAGGGCTTCTTCGTTGTCGCCTGCATCGATGATGGAGTTGCAGACAACTACCCTGCGAATAGAGTCACGCTTATGTTCGCTAACGAAAGAATCCCAGGAAGGCGAACTCAACAGCGTGGGGTCTTCTTCGTAGAGTTCTTGGAGGTAATTTGAGATAGCTTCATTCGTCGGAGCAAAGACAGTGTAGTGACCTCGTGCTGAAAGCAATTGTCCAACGGTACTTTCGCTTCGAACTGAAATAGGAGTTACGTTCAGGAGTTTCACATACTCCGTGTAGGCTTCGTGTTTCTCAAGATATGTCATTACACAGTCGGAGGTGAAGACATATCGTGCTGAGGTGTCAACATGTTCGGTACAGCCCCAGAAGCACAGCATAAGGAAGGCTAAAGTCAGGGACTTTTCAAATGGCCATTTCATGTTTAGATCGTTTAGGTTTTTCATTTCTGAGGTACAAAATTACAAAAAAAGAAACGAGTCGCCAAAAGAAAATGAAAAAAAAATAGGTTGCTATGGCTTTGTAGAGTTACTTTTGCCCTTGACAACAAAAATAAAAGGATATGTTTTTGTATTCTACTCGCTTTTTTCGTACCTTTGCGCCCAAAAATTAATATTGCTTATGCAAAGCATCAGGAACATTGCCATAATTGCGCACGTTGACCACGGCAAAACTACCCTTGTAGATAAGATGCTGCTGGCCGGAAACCTCTTCCGCGAAAACCAGCAGACAGGTGAGCTTATGCTCGACAATAATGAGCTTGAAAGGGAGCGCGGCATCACTATCCTCTCGAAGAACGTCAGCATCAATTATAAGGACACGAAGATAAACATCATCGACACTCCGGGACACAGCGATTTCGGCGGTGAGGTGGAGCGTGTGCTCAATATGGCGGATGGATGCCTGCTTCTGGTTGATGCCTTCGAAGGGCCGATGCCGCAGACGCGTTTCGTCCTGCAAAAGGCTTTGCAGATTGGCTTGAAGCCCGTTGTTGTTATTAACAAGGTAGATAAGCCCAACTGCCGTCCCGAAGAGGTCTATGAGATGGTGTTCGACCTCATGTGCGACCTCGACGCAACAGAGGAGCAATTGGATTTCCCAGTCATCTATGGTTCTGCGAAGCAGGGCTGGATGGCAGAGGACTGGTCGAAACCCACGACAGACATCACCTATCTGCTCGACTGCATCTTGAAATACATCCCTGAACCTGAAATGCTTGAAGGCACGCCGCAGATGCTCATTACGAGCCTCGACTACAGCAACTATACAGGTCGAATTGCGGTAGGACGCGTGCATCGTGGCACTTTGAAGGAGGGCATGAACATCACGATTGCCCACCGCAACGGCAACTTGGAGAAGACACGCATCAAGGAACTGCACACCTTCACAGGCATGGGGCGCCAGAAGACCTCGGAAGTAAGTTCGGGCGACATTTGCGCGATTGTAGGCTTGGAGCGTTTCGAGATAGGCGACACCATCTGCGACTTCGAGAATCCTGAACCTCTGCCTCCCATCAGCATCGACGAGCCGACGATGTCCATGCTCTTCACCATCAACGACTCTCCATTCTTCGGCAAGGAAGGCAAGTACTGCACGAGCCGCCACATCGGGGAACGTTTAGAGCGCGAGCTTGAGAAGAATCTAGCCCTTCGTGTGGAAGTGCCGGAAGGCTACACCGACCGTTGGGTAGTTTCGGGTAGGGGAGTGCTGCACCTCTCCGTCCTCATCGAGACTATGCGTCGCGAAGGCTACGAACTGCAAGTGGGCCAGCCGCAAGTGATTTATAAGAACATCGATGGTGTGAAGTGCGAACCCATCGAGGAAATGACTATCAACGTGCCTGAGGAGTTTGCCTCGAAGATGATAGACATGGTGACGAGGCGCAAGGGCGAGATGACAAGTATGGAGAGCCAGGGCGAGCGGGTCAACATAGAGTTCCTCATCCCTTCTCGGGGCATTATCGGCCTTCGCACAAATATGCTGACGGCCAGTCAGGGCGAAGCCATCATTGCTCACCGCTTCAAGGAATACCAACCCTACAAGGGCGACATCAACCGCCGCGTCAACGGCTCTTTGATTGCTCTTGAAGGGGGCAATGCCTACGCATACGCCATCGACCATCTTCAAGACAGAGGCCGCTTCTTCATCGAACCGCAAGACCAAGTCTATGCAGGGCAGGTTGTGGGCGAACACGTCCATGAGAACGACATTGTTATCAATGTCTGCAAAGCCAAGCAATTGACCAATGTCCGTGCAAGCGGAACAGACGAAAAGGCACATATCATCCCTGCCACCATCTTCTCTCTCGAAGAAGCCCTCGAATACATCAAGGCCGACGAATACGTTGAGGTCACGCCCAAGAGTATGAGGATGCGAAAGGTCATCCTCGACCACTTGGAGAGGAAGAGGGCGAATAAAGAATAAAAAAGCAGCCTCCCCCATCCCCTCCAAAGGAGGGGTGAACGGAAGATGCTGTATATTGCGCTGTTATGAAAGCACTGTCATATCGACTTATATCATTTTTCATGCTTGCTTCGTCCGTTCTCCCCTCCTTTGGAGGGGATGGGGGAGGCTGGGTCGCTTTTGATGCCCTTGGCCGTGCTCTTCCTAGTTCCGAGGAATGTCCCCTCAAGACCGACGGCAAGACGAGAACCGTAGGCATCTTCTACATCACTTGGCACACCCCCGACCATCACGATGGACAGCCCTATACCTACGACGTGACGAAGCGTATCGAGGCTGATTCTCTTTGCACCCGAGGCAATCCCGATTTCCCGTATGCCACTTATCATTGGGGCGAGCCGGAGTATGGTTACTTCCTTAGTCAAGATAAATACGTCTGCTTCCACGACCTCTCTATGCTTGCCGATGCTGGTGTGGATGTCCTTATCATGGATGTCACAAACGCTGTCTGCTATTGGGATGAATGGGAAGTGCTTTTCCAAACCATGCAGGAGATGAAAGCACTTGGCAACAAGGTGCCGAAGTTCTGCTTTTGGGCGTTCAACGGCAACGTTATCGACGTGGTGCAGAGCCTCTACGAACGCTTCTACAAGACACCTCGCTACCAAGACTGCTGGTTCTACCTCGATGGGAAACCATTGCTACTTTACAACGCCACGCCAAGCATCGATGCCAATCCCAACGGTGGGCAGAAGGGCAAGACGGACTATAGCGACGAGGTGAAGCAGTTCTTCACTTTGAGGAACATGTGGTGGGGCTATCATTCTTGGGCTGGCGCACCATACGTCGGCGGCGAGGATAAATGGAGCTTTGGCTACGAATTGAACGACCCTAAGGTGGCCGCGCTCCTGCCCGAAGCACTTTGCTCAAAGCATCAAGGTCGCCTCGAAGAGATGGCTGTCACGCCTGCACAGCATCCCATCAGCATCACTGGCAAGAGTTGGCGCAGGGAAACACAGGAGCCTGCCCTTGATGGAAAGGACATGCCAAGACGTGCCTTTGTGCCTTGGCTTGGCGAGGAAAGGGAGAACCCAACCCAGTACGGCATTTACTTCCAAGACCGATGGGACGAAGCCCTGAAGGTTGACCCCGAATTCATCTACCTCAACGACTGGAACGAGTGGACGGCAGGCAAGTACCGCAACGGCAAAGACCCGTCGGGACAGGCGGAAATGCACATCGACTTCCTCGGCAGGAAGGACAACCCTTTCTACTTCGTTGACCAGTATAATGCAGAGTTCAACCGCACCATCGCACCTATGAAGGGCGGCTGGACGGACAACTACTACATGCAGATGGTGCAGAACATTCGTCGCTACAAGGGAGTTGCGCCTATGCCTGTTCATCGTGGTTATCAGAAGATTAAGCTCGACGGCAGCCTCGACGAATGGCAGCCTGACAGCAGCTTCCTCGACACTCGGGGCGACGTCATTCATCGCGACCACGATGGCTACGGCAATCTTCACTACACAGAACAAAGCGGACGCAACGACATCGTGCGATGCCTTGTGGCTCTCGACAAGAAGAACATCTACTTTGCCGCCGAGACAGCCGAACCGCTTACACCCAGTACCGACACCAACTGGATGCTCCTTTTCATCGACACCAACGAGGACGGCACTTACGACTATATAATTCAAAATTCAAGAATTATAAATTCAAATGGAGAAGTTCAGGCCGTCAATGTGGCAATCGGGGAGAAGAGCCTCGAAATCGCCATCCCGCGCAAGTTGCTTGGTAAAACAGGCAAGAGCTTCAGCCTCTGTTTCAAATGGGCCGACAATCCAGATATTGAACTCCCCCTAAACGAGACAGGGGCAATTCTCCCCCTTAAGGGAGACGACGGGTCTTTCCTTATTACCACCGGCGACACCGCCCCCAACCGCCGCTTCGCTTATCGCTTCGTTTGGGAGAAATGAGCCTTACCGCTTGCTCCTGTCGGAAAAACAGAAGGAGGATGCGCCATAAAAGACGTATCCTCCTTTTTAACTGTCATCCGTCATTTGTCATTCATTGGTAGCTTCTTGAAGCGGCCTTCGGGGAGAGCTTCGATGTAGCTGCGTGTCTTCCACTGGTTCGGCATAACCAATGCAAGCGTCGCTCTGAACTCACTTAATCAAGACCTTCTTGCTTGTACCGTCGGCGTAGCGGATGATGTTGATGCCCCGAGGCAATTTACCATTGAACATTGAGGATTGACCATTGGCCATTTTCCGACCATTGAGGTCATACCAATCTCCCTCGCCTTCGGAGAGGGCTGGGGTGAGGCTTTCATCCTTGATTTCCCTGATGCCGTCTATCATGTCTTGTGTGAGGCCGACAATTGTTCCGAAGCCGCTCCAAGGCCCCGTCGCTTTGTAAGCATCAATGGACGCAGCAGGAACATGGAGCGTGGCAGACGCAATGGGTGTGCCATCAAAAGCCTTGCTACTTGTTTCAGGGACATTCTCTGCTAAACAATAGACTTCGGTCAGACCAGAGCAACCAGAGAAGGCATACATGCTAATACTAGTCACGCTGTTAGGGATGGTGATTAAGGTCAGTCCGCTGCAATCATAGAAGGCATAGCTGTCGATGCTTGTCACGCTGTTGGGGAGGGTGATGGAGGTCAGGCCGCTGCACCAAGCGAAGGCACCGAAGCTGATGCTGGTCACGCTATTAGGGATGACGACGGAGGTCAGCTGGTTGCAACTAGTGAACGCATGGTCTCCGATAGAGGTCACACCATAAGTCTTGTTATTATATGTGACTGATTCAGGAATAATAACAGTACCAGAATAATCAGAGGTATAATTGTAATTCGTGTTTTGCTTATAAGTCACCGTTGCCTCGTCTCCTGAGAAGTTGTAATAGATGCCGTCAATCTTGGCATCGTATGCACTTGCCAGCAATGGCAGCATTGCAGCTAAGAAAAGTAATAGCTTCTGTTTCATGTTTATTCGCTTTAGTAAGTTTTCTGCCTGCAAAGTTAGCGAATTATCCAATATGAGCAAAGAAAAAGGCAAAAAAATCACGGAGTGGTGTTCTCCGTGATAATAAAGGGTGTTCCTATAGAAACTGTCATCCGTCATTTGTCATTCAGGGGGGAGCTTTTGTCATTCAGCGGAAGCTTCTTGAAGCGGCCGTCGGGGAGAGCTTCGATGTAGCTGCGTGTCTTCCACTGGTTCGGCATAACCAATGCAAGCGTCGCTCTGAACTCACTTAATCAAGACCTTTTTGCTTGTTCCGTCGGAGTAGCGGATGATGTTGATGCCCTTTTGCGGCACGTCAAGCCTCTTGCCATCGAGCGAGTACCATTCTCCCTCGCCTTTGGAGAGGGCTGGGGTGGGGCTGATGCCATCAATGATGGCCTGTTCCACGCTCATGCTTTCGTTGCTGACAAGCGCCCATTGCCTGGCTGTCTGTGTTCCGAGGATGATGCCATTGTCGCCGTCTGCCATATTGATGGGGGCTGGTGCATCGGAAAGGGTGTATGAGCCATTGGCAGAAGAGGCGACAAACTTCTTGGCTCCCAGATTATATAGGTAACGGTTGCCGTCTGACTCTATAACCTGCCAGCTGTGGTTGGGATTGTCTTCATTGATGCCAACGGAACTGATAGTGCCAATGCAGTTGTTCACGGGGTCATAAACAGAATAAGTAAATGTATTCGCATCCATCAAAGTATAAGCCTGCTGCATGGATACCTGTTCCTCCGTCAATGCTGTCTCACGAATGTTGATAAACTGGTACCAGTTACTGCCGAAAACATAATCGTCCCAACTCCCATTGGGGATGTAGAGACTTGTATGGTTATACATGTTTTGTGTGAAGGTGTTATCTTTGAAAGAGGGCGGTGTCTCGCTTTTAACGAGGATATTATGTAGTTTGCAACCATTAAAGGCATAGCCACCAATGCTTGTCACGCTGTTGGGGATGGTGACGGAGGTCAGGCCGCTGCAACCAGAGAAGGCATACTGGCCGATGCTGGTCGCACTGTTAGGGATGGTGATGGAAGTCAGTCGGGTGCAACCAGAGAAGGCAAAGTCGCTGATGCTGGTTACACTATTAGGGATGGTGATGGAGGTCAGGCCGCTGCAACCATTGAAGGCAGAG
>JAEEGL010093597.1_pt1 | contig 22847 bp, 20 predicted proteins | sample 9134231 | NCBI WGS metagenome assembly JAEEGL01 (sample SAMN16246548, study PRJNA631951) | gut metagenome | biome: gut microbiome; feature: rumen; material: fiber-attached | host: Bos | place: Iran: Karaj | collected 2018-10 | reverse complement strand
ATTAATAGAAAAATATTATGATAATATATCTAAAGGAGAAGAAATATCAATAAATCAAATAACAATATATAATGAAAAAGAGTTATTAAAATTAAATATATTAAAAAAATATCCAAGTTTAATTCAACCAGAATATAAAGGAGAAAATATAACTTTTGAAATTAATTCTGAGAATTATACTGAAAATACAGAATTATTAAGAAAAAAATTTACAATTTATGGAGTAACTTTTGAAATAAGTATTTTTGTTATTAATAATGAAATAGGAATTGCTTTAACAAGATTAAAAGGAAAAAAGGAAGAAGGAATTTATCATGTTAAATTAGAGTTTATTAATATTAATAAAGATAATTTAAATGTATTTAAAGAGGTTTCTGATTCTTTTCCTTTATTTGAAATGAAAGTTTATCAGAATATTTTTAATTTGAATAATATTTATGATAATTGTGTTGAAGATAATGAAACAAATTTTAAATTTTGGGTTAAACAAGATAACTATATTGAATTATCTAAAGATTTAATAGAATATGCCCAAATACTAGAAATGAAAATGATTGTTTTTGTAGATGAAAATAATGAAAATAAAGATGATGATGATATGTTATTTTTTGAATAAAATATTATTAAATCAATATTTAAATGTTGTTACTGAAAATCCTATTCAGCAAAATAAAAATAAAAAAATATTATAAAATTCACTTAATAGAATTAAAATTTCATAAAAATTATAAAATAATTTTAAAATACAAGTTGTAAATTTTATATTCTTTTTAAAAAAATAAAATATATACACAATCAACAAATAATCATTCTACACATAAATTCTCCAATTCAATATTAACAATATTATATAGTCTAGTATCAATAGTAGTTTTATTTTTAATTTCAGATAATAAATGATAACTTTTTAAAAATTCTTCAATGTCTTTTCCATTAAAATCAGGATTATACTTTAATTTTAAATGTTCAAAAACATCAAATTGATAATCTAAAGAAATAGAAGGTTTTGTCATATAACCTAAAAGAATATTTTGATATGGTTCTAATAAAATAAAATTTAAATATTCTGTTCTTTGTAAATTTCTTAAATAAGTTAAAATATCTAATCCAGAGAATAATTTATATTTTGCTTTTTCTAATAATTTATTTTTTATTTCTAATTGAGAATTTGAACATAAAGGACAAAAAATAGATATTATAATTTCTATTATTGAATAATCTATTTTTATTTTTTTTTCCTTTTTTATATTTTTTCTTTTTGAATAAGCTCTTATTATTTTTGAAGGGGAATAACAAGAATGAATCTCTTTATTTGATAAAGGAAAATTTTCTTTTTCTTTTTCATTATTTATTAAATTATTTTTTATTCTTATGTTATTAATTGAAGCAAAAGAAGAATGAGTAGAATTAAATTTTTTTTGATTTCCTTTTGAATTTAATTTAATATTACTATTAACACTAAAATCATTATTACTATTAAGAGTATTATTATTATTAATATCTTTATTATAATCTTTATTATTATCTTTAGAATTATAATTATTAATATTTTCATTAGATGAGATAAAAGGAGAGATTTGAAATTGATTTAAACTAGTCATATTTTTTTTATTAGCTTTTATTTTAACAAAAAGAGAATGTTCTTCTAATTCTCCAGGTCCAAAATTTCCAAATTCTGCAATTTTTGACATTTTACTTAATCTCTGAATTCTAGATTCACTAAATTTTTGTTTTAATATAGGAAAAATATCATTACTTCTTTTTTCAGTTTTTTTGAATTGGAAAAATTCTTTCATAATAGAATGATTAGCATAAAAATTATTTACTATTGAAACAAAGAGAAATACTATAATATATATTACTGACAATCCAGTAAAAACTTCTGAAGAATATTCTGGTAAAGTTTTATATTTTCTTGATATTGAAGTTCTTTCATTATCTGCTCTAAAATATATTGAAATTAAAGATTCAAAATCATAAACTTGATTTTCAAATCTTTCTTTTGGTTTATATAATAAATATTCATCAAATCTTGAATAATCCATAAGATATTTTTTATTATATTTTAAAGCCAATAAATTATTCGATGATTGAAATTCATTTATTTGAAAAAATACATTTCTTTTTATATAAGCTAAAGGATTTATTTGAATGAAAGAATCTGTTAAAAAATATTTCAAAGGATGAGAATAATTTGATAAATCAAAAGCAATAGGAGATAAAAGATAATGTGCTTTACAATCATAATTACTTAATAATTGATAATATATATCAAAATTATCTGTTTTTTTTGTATAAATAGTTACTTCATAGTAAGAAAAAAAATTATCTTCATAAATTCCAGTTATATTATGATTTAAATTATCAGGACAATAATAACCAGAATTAATAAATTTATTTATTTCTGATGATTGAATATAATCAACATTAAAATCAGAATCATTACATGGATGTAAATTAATTCGTGTTTTTATTGAATTTTCATCTTTTAATCTTGTAACATATACAAAATCAAATCCAAATAATTCTGACAAAGGAGTATTTTTTGATTCATCATATTTATTACAAGACACTGAAAAACCAAGAGAAAAAGAATAATTTAAAAAATTTAAAGTATCAGTTGGAGATATAATTGTATTGAAGTTATTTATTGATTTATTTTGTCTATGAATTAAATAATTCAAATTTATAAATGAGAATGTTAATGTTAAAATTAAGAAAAATATAAATAATATTCCACCTGTTAAGCTTCTATAATTTTCATATGATTTATAACGAAAATTAAATGTTTTTCCTATATAATCGAATTTTTTTATTATTAATTCAACTTTCTCTTTCATTATTTATAATTATTATTTTTATTATTTATGACACATTTTAAAAGAATAAAATATATTAATTTTTAAAATTTATTTTTATATAAATAATTTCATAATTATTCATTCTTTTAGAAATTAAAAAATGACAACTTCATTTTCAAAAAAAGAAATTTCCAATTCAAATTCATTAAATAATATAATTAAAAACGAATCATCTCCTCTTGAAAAAAAAGTGAAAAAATATGTTAGAAAAGTTCCGATAAATTTAAAGAAAACAGAACAAGAAAAAGTTATAGAAACAGTGATGAAAGAATTTTATGAAAATTTCCAAGATATTTTAATAGAATCAAAACGTCGATTTTTAAAAAGCATAATAACAGAAGTAGATTTAATTTTATCAGAGGTTTACCAAAACAAACCATTAGAAAAGCAAAAAATAAAAGAATATCAACAAACCGCTTTTGAAAAATTAGAAGAAGAATATAATAAAAATTATAATATATTAAAAAAAGAATGGCAAAATTATAAGAAATATCCAAATAAATATAATTATTTAAGTCATTTTAGAAAACATTGTATTCACACAAATAATGAAGCCTACCATCCTTGTGAAACAGAAAAAGCAAAATTAATAGAAATAAAGGATATAAATAATGATATATTATATATTATTTGTACAGAATGTAAACAATGTTATAAACCTGATTCTATTTCATTATTATGTTATTATTGTAAAGTAGAATATTTTTCTTGTATTTTACCAGAAGAAACTAATGAAAATATTTTACCTGCTACATGGGAAAAATATCATTGTGGAAGGATGATAAATGAAACGATGAAATGTATAAAATGTCAAAATATATTATATTATAATTTAACTGAGAAATATTTAATTTGTTTAAATAAAAAATGTAATTTTAAAGCAAAACCAGAAAATATGATTTGGAATTGTATTTTTTGTAAAAAAGATTTTAAAAGTGATATTAAAATATATAATCCTTTAGAAATATATATGATAAAAAGAGCAATTAAAAAAGCTCTTTTATTTAAAGAACCATCTTTTCCTAATGAATTACCTTGTTGTAAAGTGAATCCTGAAGAATTAATTTTTTATCATAAAGAAAGTTGTAAAGGTGAATTATATAAAGGAATTTTAAACAGACAAGAAATTAATGTTTGTTCTAAATGTAGGGCCATGAATTTTATTGATACATTTATTTGGATTTGTCCTTTATGTCATAAAAGATTTAGAAATTATAAAAGTGTTTGGGGAAAGTTATTTAAGAAGAAAGAATATTTAATTGAGGATGAAGGGAATTTTAATAATGAAAAAAATAGAAGATATAATAATTATGATGATGATGATAATAATATTATGAATCAATTTAAATATAATGAAAGATTGAATACTTCTTCCAGTCTTCAATTTTCTAAAAACAATTTAAGCAAATTTGAAGGGATTAGAAATATTTCTTCTTATGATAAACTTAATACTTTAATTACTGAAAATAATGAAAATAAACGTAAGAAAAAACAATATAAAACTCTTCTTGATTTAATTGAAGAAAGAAATAGAAGTACAAATAAAGAAGTTAGGAAATTTAGTAATAATAATTTATTATTATCACAAAATGTTAAAAATATATTAGAAAATTCAATTGAAACTCCAAATGTATATTCAACAAATGAAGGTTCTCTTTCAGGAAATAGCAATCAAACATCAAATAAGATAAAAAAATTAAATATAAATTTATCTGATAATTTTGAAAAAATTAAACATAAAAAAACAAATTCAAAATCATTAAATGAAGATGAAAGTTCTCAATCATCAATAAATATGATTAATGAAAAAGATTCAATTAATTCAACTAGTAGAAAATCAGATGATAAAATAAATATATTAGATAATTATGATAATAATAATAAAAAAAAAACTCTTCAAATTGAAACTAGTTTTGAAAAAAAAGATTCTTTATCCTCAATAGGAGAATTAACATCAATAGCAAGTTTTACTCCTTCTAATTTAAATAATATTTTAACAAGTCCTGAAAAAATAAATTCAATTATTAAAGAAGGAAAAATTCCTGAATTTGATATAGATGATTATATATATTTAAATCCAATTGGTGAAGGTTCTTTTGGTAAAATATATTTAGTTCAAAATTCTTATGATAAAAGTAAATATGCTTTAAAAAAAATTATTTGTCATGATATATTTGAAGTAAAACAATATCAAAATGAAATAGAATTATTTTATTCTAAACCTCATCCAAATATAATGAAAATAATAAAAGTACAATATAAAGCTTTAGATATAACAACATATTCATTATATATATTAATGGAATTAGCTCTTTCAGATTGGAATAATGAAATAAAAATGAGGCAACAGAAAAAATTATTATATTCAGAAAAAGAAATAATAAATATATTAAATCAAATTACAGATGCATGTTTATATTTAGAAAAAGAAGGAATTGCTCATAGAGATATAAAGCCTCAAAATATATTATTATTTGAAAAAAATATATTTAAAATTGCTGATTTTGGAGAAGCAAAAAGTTTAAATGATACTTCTCAAGAATGTACTTTAAGAGGAAGCGAACTTTATATGAGTCCTATTCTTTATAATGGATTAAAAATTAATCAAAAAGATGTTATACATAATGCTTATAAAAGTGATGTTTTTTCACTTGCTTTTTGCATTCTTTATGCTTTAACTTTAAATTTAAAAATTTTAAATGATATTAGAAATATTATCAATATGAATATTATTTCGAATATTGTTACTAGAACTTTGAAAAAATATTATTCTTCAAATTTAATTAATTTAATTTTAAATATGCTTCAATTAAATGAAAAAGATAGATTTTCCTTTTATGATGTAAAAAATTATTTAAACGAAAAATACAATTAAAAAACAATATTATTATAAAAGTTTTATAAATAATAAATTACAAAGAAAAAATAATTATAAGAATAATGATAATTTAGTAAATAAATAAATAAAAAAGAAAAAAACCACAAATTTATTTTTTTCATTTTATAAAAATTAAATAAAAAACATAAATTTATAATTACTCTTATAAATTAAATATAATACAACAAAAAAATATATTTATTTCTCCTTTGGATTATAAGGTTTTCCACATCCAGGGCATTGATTATATTTAAAAACAAAAACATTATCATTAAAACATTTAGTACATAATTTCATATTACAACCACAATTAAACGATTGAACAGCAGGATAAATTTTACATAATGGACAAAGAGTTTGTCCTAATTGTTCAATAGCATTTCCTTTTAAAGAACTTTTTTTTTCTAATTGAATAAAAAAAGATTTTTTCAAAGGAATTTTATGAAGAGGACAAATAATTTCATTATTATCTTTTATAAAAATATAATGATCATAACATAAAGAACAACCACAATCAGAAAAGGAGAAAATATTTTTTTTATGACATAATATACATTTTTTTTCTTGAGTTTTATCTATATTTAATGATGATGAATATGAAGTTTTATCAATTGAACTTACATTATTATTATTATTTACTATACTATTATTGTGAATAGAATCATCTTTTATTGGATGAACTATTAAATAATTTCCTGTTTTAGGATGTTTTTTTGTAATAATTTTATCAGAAATATAATTATTATTTTTATTCTTTTTCTTACGAAAAATACAAAATATTATTATTGCTATTATTATTATTGTTATTAAACCTGATATTATTGAAATATATATTATTCTCTTTTTTTTAGTTTCTTTATCAAGAGTATCACATGTTCCATATTGTAATTGATATCCTTTTATGCATGCTAAACAATCATATTCATCACAAAATTTACAAAAACCAAAAATTGAACATTGAGTTGAATAACATCTTTTCTTTTCTAAAATATAATTTTCGTTACACTCTATACATTCTCCTTTTTCTGAACATTTAAAACAATTTTTTATATTACATTCATCTTCATCTTCTTCTTTTTTTAATAAGGTTATTTTATTATTTTGGGATTTGAATTCTTTTATATTTTCCACATCGTTTTTTTCTGATAAGGATTTTATACTATTTTTAACTGAAGTTGTTTTTATATTTGTTATTAATAAAAGTGTTAAGATTAAATTCTTATTATATTTTGGGAATAAATATTTCATTTTTTATATTTTTTTGAAAAATATTTTTATTTCATGAAAAAAATATATATAAATGAAAATAAATAAAAGATTTTTATTATTTTGAAAATATATTTCAATGATTAAATTATATTAATTTTTTAATTAAAAATATATTATAAAAAATATATTCTCTTTAGTAACCGCTTAACAATATTGTTATCTACTTATTTATTTTAAATCCTTTTTAAATTATATTCCAAAATCAATTATTCTATTTAATTAATCTTTTACTATTTAATATATTGTTGATAATAGGCAAATCATTAAATTAATATCTTGAATTCTTTTGGAAAATTTACTTTAAATGAAAAATTTAAAAATATTAATTAAATTTATAATATTTAAAATAATTGGCAATGATAAAAAAATTAAAAAAATGAAATTTAACATGAATTTATCACTTGAATTAGGAAATAAAATATTTTCTTATGAGGATATTTATGAAAATGTTTTAAGAAAAAATATAGGTATATTAGGTGAATATTTAGTTATAAAACAAAATAATTTTTTTGCTTTAAAAGGTGATAATTTGATTTTATTTTCAAATAAAAAAGTAAAGTTAATTGTTAAAATTCAAAATTCAGAAAATGAATATGAAATTTTTTCTTCAATTCAAATAGATGAAATAATTAAAGACCTTAAAAATCCATATATAAAATATAAAGATAATAAAATAAATTATAGATTAAATTATCAAAATATTTTTTTATATGTTGAAAATGACTCAATAAAAATATTTGAAGAAGAAAAAGAATATAAATCCTTCACTCAAAATTGTATAACTTTAAAAGAAAAATTTACTCCAAAAGAATTAACTCCAAATTTTTACATATATTTTAAATATAATAATAAAAGAGATGAAAATAAAATATTTGATTATATTGAAAGTGAAGAAAGAAATAATCTCAATAAATACTTTTATGAATTATTAACAAATAATTCATTACATTTTTTTAAATTTTCTGGACCAGCTTCAATTGGAAAATCAACTTCATTGTTAAAATTTTCTAAATCAATATTAAATTGTATTTATTTAAATTTAAAGGTTTTAAAAAAATTAAAGAATGAACCTATTGAATCATTTAATATTATTATTTCTGAATGTATTAATTTAGTTTTTCAAAATAAAGAATTTTTAAAAAATAATTTTATTGAATTATTAAAAAAATGTCAAGTTAAAAATGCATGGGAAATTATTGAAGAAATATTTAATTTTCATAAAATAAATAATTTACCTTTGATATTAATTTTCGATCAATTTAAATTAGAAAATATTGATATTCCTATTTTTGAAGGAATTAAAAATAATATTCAAAATACAAAAATAAAAATTATTATTAGTTCTTCAATTAATCATAAGGATATTCAGTCAGAAATAATAAAAACTCTTAAAAAATTTAAAGGAAATCCAGAATATAATGTTGAAAATCAAAATTATTATTTTTACTTTAAAAGTTTATATAACATTGAAGAAACAAATGATAATTATTATGATTTATTTAAATTATTTGGGTTTTTACCAAAATATAAATATTTATTTAGAGAAAGTAAAAGCGAAGAAATATTAAATAAAGAAATTAAAAATATTAATGAACATATTTCAAACAAAATTTTAGAATTTTATTCTAATAATTTCAAAAAATCAAATATTTCAAATTATTTACTTTATTTGTCTTCAATAATAGAAGAAAAAATCGATTATAATAATGGAACATTAGATTTTATTCCATTAAAATATTTTATCTTAGAATTACATGAAGAATATTTTCAAATAAAATATATATTTTTATATTTCAAAAATATTCTAAGAAATACTATTTCATTTTTAGATTCAGAAAATTTCTTTGGGGTTCAAAAAATCAAACAAAATGATATTTTCTATGCAAAAATAAAGTGGGCGTATTTTGAATATTATGCAAAACTTGCAATAGAAAATCAAATATTAAAATTAAATGTAGATTGCAATGAAAAATTAACTTTTAAATCAATAATAAATATGGATTATATTATTAATGATGATTTAAACCAAATTATTAAAAAACTTTTTCTTAAAAAGACAAATAATGATAAAATTAATTTAATAAATGAAATAAATTATGAAGAAGATATGGATATGAATAATAATTACAATAAATGTAATAAAGATGAATATATCATTCCAATTAATTTAAATTTAAAAACAATTGATGATTATAAAAAAGATAATCTTTCTTTATTACAGAATAAAAAGAAAAAAATAGAATTGGTTTCAGGTTATGAAAATAATAATTTTATATTAGACCAAGAAAAAGGAAAAGGAGAATGTATTGATATAGGAGCATTATTTAAAGACAAAAAAAAATATTTTTAGGATTTCAAATAAAATTCTATTCAAAAGATTATCATGGAGAAGCAATATTAAAAATAAAAAAAAATTTAATTAAAAAAAGATTTTATAATAAAATCTTATTAGGTTCTAAGCAATTATTAGGAATTGATATAGAAGAATGGCATTATGTAGTTATTGCTTATTATAATAAAAACGATAAAATTGATGGTCCTTTTTGTTATAGTTTAATTTCACATTGTAAAAAATTTGGAATTGAATATATTTTTTTTAATCCAGAAGAAAAAAAATTTTACAATAAAAATGAAAAAGAAATCAAACAATTTATTACAAATGATTATTCAAATTTAGATAAAAATCTAAATTTTATGTTTCCTGAAATAATAATAAATGAATCTATGAAAGATTTAAAAAATAAATTATTTCTTCAAAAAAAAACAATATTTCAAAATGAAAAAAATATCAATGAAGAATATAAAAAAATATATAATTTATTTATAAAGAATATATCAAATGAACAAAATAAAATTTTAAAAAAAAATGAAATTATGGGAAAATATTTAAAAAATTTAGAAAAAATAATTGGAGAAATTAAGGATATTGTTTTAATATCATCATATGATTTTTATGAAGATGAGTCTATACCTTTTCCAGCAGAAAAATATTTATTCCTTTTTAATAAAAAAAATTCAATTAATTTTATAGCTTTTCTAAACAAGAAAAAAAAATATTGTCTAATTGACATTGAAAATAAATTAAAATTAAATATATTAGATGGATTTTCCTTAATTAATGTTGAACAAAAAACATTTTATGTTTTTAAATTTAATTATTCAACAAACAATTAATTTAATATTAAATAATATTTTTTTAATTATCATGAATTATTAAATATTAAAACAAAAATATAAACTTTTATTTTTATTTATTATGATAAATTTTAAGGTAAATAAATTAAATTATTTTTCAAAGTTTCATATTAATTTACATCAAATTTTTTAAAGTAACTTTCATATATATTTATATCTTTAAAATTATAGCCATACTAAAATAATTAAAATAGATTGAAATTTAAAATATGAAACAAGAATTACAGCATATATATGTTTTATTTTCATTTATTGATTTTTTATGATAAGTATTAATCAAAATAACTTCTGCGATTTTTTCAGAAGAAATTTGATCAATAAAACTTACTTTATAATTTTTTTCACCTTTAGAAATTCTATTTCCAAAAGCATCTATTCGATTTAAATTAATATTTTGAATATTTTTATTTTTATCAAAACCAAAAGATTGAATTGAAGGTCTTGACATTCTTATTGAATTTTTTGTACTCATAATATCATTAGAATTATTTATAAATTTATATGTTGTTCTTTTTTTATTATCTGTTAAAAGTAACAGTTTATTATTTGAATCATTAATATTTTCATCTAATTTAAATGATATATTCTTTGAATTTAGGACCTCCATTATTTTTATTTAATTATAATAGTATTAATTTAAGATATATATTTAAAAATTATTCTGGCTATTAATTAGTCATTATTATTTAATCAACAAATATAAAGAAAAAAATTATTAAATACTAATATATCTTATTTTATCACAAAAACATTTCAAATAATTATTATTAATTGAATTAAATTAAAAAATATATAAAAAATTAAAACCTAAAAAAATTAACCATAAAAACAAAAATAAATAATAAAAATGAATTATATAAGGACAATAGTAAGTGGTAAGAAAAAGCGTTATATAGACGATTCATTCAATTTAGATTTAACATATATAACACCAAGAATAATAGCAATGGCCTTTCCAGGCTCAGGAATAACATCATTATACAGAAATAAATTATCAGATGTTGCAGATTTTTTAAATAAAAAGCATTCAAATAATTATTTAGTAATAAATTTATCAGGATATGAATATAACATAGAAAAATTTAATAAAGTTATTCATAAAACAGATTGGTTAGATCATCATTCTCCTCCTTTAGAATTATTATTTGAATTAATTGATATTATTCATACTTATTTATTAGATAATAAAAATCATATTATTGTTGTTAATTGTAACGCTGGAAAGGGAAGAACTGGAACTTTAATTTGTTGTTATTTATTATTTTCTGGAAGATTTAATAATATTAATGATGCTTTTGATTATTATAGTTTAAAAAGATTTAATAAAGGCTTTGGAGTCACTCATGCTTCTCAAAAAAGATATGTTGAATATTTTTATAAATTAATTAATCAACAAATTAAATTTTCTTTTCCTTATGTTAGAAAATTAACTTCTATTAAAGTTTCTTGTATTCCTTATGAAAATATTACACAATATATTCCTAATTTTATTGTTTCTGAAAGAAATAAAATTTTATTTAGTGATAATAATTCAAGAGCTTATTATTCTGAAAACAAAGAAATTAATTTTAATAAAATACCTTTAGATATTACTATTAAAGGAGATATTTTAATTGAATTATTTTCTAAGTGTACAATAAAGAAAAAAAAGTTTGGTAGAGTTGCTTTTAATACTTCTTTTCTAAATAAAAATGATAAAGAAATAAAATTTACTAAACATGAAATAGATCCTTATAAATTTAGTATTAAACCTCATGTTCAAGATAATTATTATATTAAAATATCTATTAAGAAAATAGATGAAAATTGTAATTGTGATAATATTAATGGAAATATATGTGATCAATGTAAAAAAATTTTAGAAGATGATAAAATTATTTTTAAATATGAAATTATTAATGAAGTTGTTAAAAAATATAATCCTGATAAAGGAAAAATTTTATTATTTGGTGATGAAGGATTTGATGATGTTGATGAAATTTTTAAAAAAAGAGATATATTAAATAATACTCCTAATATTGATAGGAGAGATCAAAAAGAAATTGAAAAAGATGGGAAATGTTATTTATTTTAAAAAGTAAAATGTAGTTATTAGAAATTATATTTTTAATATTTTGATAATGTTTTTTCCAATGTATTACATAATTGTTTCTTTAAATTTAATTTAAAAGAAAGTTTTTCCTAAATGATATTCTAATATTGTTTTTAAATATTGGAAAGTTTAAATTAAAATATAAAATAATTAATTTATTTTTTTTCAAAAAATAAATAATTTTTTTATTTATTAAGTGAATAAGGTTGTTGAATTTCATATGTTTTTGGTTTATCTCCACATTGATTATATCTATTTAAATTCATTAAATTATATTCATAATTCAAATAAGGATATTGGTCATATTTTGCTTGTCTTAAATGAAAATCCTCTATTATATTTGTAGCATTAAAATTGGGGGTAGTTTTCGGAAGACATTGATTATAATTATTATTATTCTTATTTATATTATTTGACTTTTGGTTATTATTATTTAGTTCTACATTATTTGAATTTGAATATTGATTATTATTAGTATTTATATTATTTGAATTTGAATATTGATTATTATTAGTATTGATATTATTTGAATTTGTATATTGATTATTATTAGTATTTATGTTGTTTGGATTTGAATATTGATTATTATTAATATTTATATTATTTGAATTTGTATATTGATTATTATTAATATTTATGTTGTTTGGATTTGAATATTGATTATTATTAATATTTATGTTGTTTGGATTTGAATATTGATTATTGTTATTTGGATTTATGTTATTTATATTTGGACTAATATAGGTTCCTTCAAAATTTTGATTATAGACTGAATTCTTATAATTTGTATTCATTTTTTGATTATTATTATTATTTGAAATTTGATTATAAGATTTATAACTTTGATTAAAATATTGGTTATTAGGGTTTATATTATTATTTAAATCATTATAATTTTGAGTATTATCTATTTTATTATTTAAATCTTCATTAGTGTTATTGTTAATTAAATTTTTTATAGGTTTTTCATGATTGATTTCATCTTTTTTATATAATGGTTTATATTCTTGATTACTATTATTCATGTTTTCAGATGGAATATTATTAATGTTTTTAAGTTCATTAATTACAAATTCATTATTAATATATGGTTTTTGATTATCTAAATCTTTCTTTTTGTCATAGTTATTATTAAAATCTATTTTATCGTTAAAATTCTTAAATTCAACTTTATTACCATTTGTATCTAATTTATCATTAACTTTTTCATTTTCAATCTTACTTTTAAACATTTGTTTTTTTTTTTCTGAAAAATCACTATCAGTTAAAACATTACTTTTATTTTTAGATTGTAAAGTATTATTATAATTTTGACTATATGTATTATTTTTTAAATTATTTTGACTATTGTAAGGAAACTTATTAAGAAATTTAACGGAATTTTTAGGAGGAAAATAAGGTTTATTTTTATCTACTTGAGGTAAAGGTTCTTTTAAAGACATTTTTAAATTATTCATTTTATGAATTATTTTTTCTTGAGTTGGTGTTAAAATTGGAATATTTGATTTTTGATTTATTATTTCTGGTTTTGGCCTTTTATAATTCATATTTCTTAAATCATTTAATATTTCATCTAAAATTTCAAAAGAATAAAAATTCTTTTTTATTGATTCATCTTTTAAATATTCTATAGCAATTAAACATAATTTTATTAAAACTGAATTCCAATCTTTTTTCTCATATTTAACAAGAAAATTATTTATTGTTGGATTTTTACTTATTATAGTATCCATTTAATATATATTAAAAAATAATTTCCAAAAAATTTTGTATATTTAAAAAAAAACTAAAAAATGTCAAACGAAGAAGAATCAATAAAATTAAATATAAGATCTTCATCTCAAATATCAGATCAAAAAACAAGCATAAATTCAATAAATGAATTAAAAGAAGAAAATAAAAAGAATGAAGAGGAATTAGAAATCAACATTCCTGAAATACAAAACGAAGAGAAATTAATATATGGTAAATATTATACTTTTTGTTATAAAGATAATGAACCAATATTTGCAATAGGACCTGATATATTCTATTTTATATTATTATTTTCATTAAATATATGTTTTAACATATTTATTTTATATTTAATATGGGAAAACTCATATTTAATAATTAAAATATTTGGAATAATAATAAGTACACTTCAATTATTATTATATTTAATAACTTCAATAATAAATCCTGGTTTACCAAAAAAAAAATATGAATATTATGCTAATCATTCTCATAAAGGAAATTATAAGAAATGTAGTCAATGTAATTTATGGATTAATATTAAAAAATTACCTTATCATTGTTATGATTGTGGTTGCTGTGTTGAAGGTTATGATCATCATTGCCCTTGGACAACTAAGTGTGTTGGAAGAGGAAATCTTTATTTATTTTATATAATGATTGGATTTACTTTTCTCCTTTTTGGGTATTTTTTCTTCAGTATAATGATGATGACTGTTTATGTTAGTAATCATAATAAATAAAATTTTTTTTTTAAGTTTTTTTTGATTTTTTATTTTTTTAGTTCATTTACTTTAGTTGTTTTTTATTATATTGGGTTAAATTTTAGTTGTTTAGTTTAGTGATATATAATTTTTATACGATGAATAACTTTAAATGAATAGTATCATTTTTTATCTTAGATTTAATTTAAAATAATATTTAATTGTTTTGAGAAGATTACGAATAATAAAAATAGTATGTTAATTTTTAAATTAAAGGTAATTAAAAAAATTTAGAAATAATAATAACATTCAAAAACCATATATTTCAGAAAAATTAAATTATTTTAAAAAGAGTAATTACACTTTTAAATCAATTAAAAATATAAAAGATATATTAAAAGTGAAAAGATTAAAATGAATATTAAAACCTCCTAACTTTATTTAAATTTTTAAGTAATACTGTTTAGAAAAAAATTATAATATATATTAAATCAATTAAAAATAGTATATTATTTGTATCAAAAAAACATTAACAAAAAATAATCGATTTTTTTAACTATATTTATTAAACTTTATTTATTAAATTTGCCATCATTTCAATAAATGAATTATAATTAATTATTTCATTTATTATATCAACAAATAAAATAACTTCTTGATCTCCTTCATCACATCTTCTAGATAAACCATTATAAAATTGTTCACTATTCATATTAAATTTATTAACCAATTCTTCTAATTTATTCTCATAAATTCCTTGAAAGGTTTGATATAAATCAGTATAAAATTCCAATTTATTTTCTGTAGAAGAAGTTAATTTAGCATCTAAAAATTTTTGTTTATTTTCTTTAGCAAAATCAATGAATAATTTTTCTCCACATTCACCTTCAGTTCCAAAAAAATAATCTTCAATTCCTTTTATTGTTTCATTTAAAATTTCATCATCGTTTTCACTCATTTTTAAATTATATTTTAATCATAAAATAATTAAACGAAAAAATTTGATTTAATATTATTTAAAGAAAAATAAATAAAATAAAAACTAAAAATATATAATTTAGCATAATATAATTTGATAAACAATAAATTTCTATTTTTCCAGGTTCAAAAAATCCATAATAAGGTTTTAAATGATTTTCCAATAATTTAAATGTTTTTTTATTACTTATATCAACAGGAAAACAAGAAGCATGATAATCAAATTTAATATAACAGCATTTATAAGGTTTTTCAACAGGAATTGAATTACAAGTATATTTATCAAAAATATTATTTAATTGAGTATAATAACATTTTTCAATTTGTGTTCCACATGAATAACCATTATAATCTATTAATGATATTATTGGTTTTTCTATATAAATACATGAAACTTCTTTAAAACAGCATCTACCTTGATATAAGGGAAGTTTACTTGATTCAACAGGATTTGCTGATAAACATGATGCTTTATCTTTAAATTGACTACAAAAATCTTGAGTTTGAGTGATTTTTATTAATGTTATTATTATGGAGAAAATTATTATTTTATGAAACATTTTTTTTTAAATTTTTCTTTAAATTATAAATTAAATAAAATATATTTTTTTAAATGAATAAAAATTCATCGAAAACTTCTTCTTCAAGTAAAAAACCTTTATCAAATGCGAAAAATATTCCAGAAAAAAAAAGCACCCAAAATTCAAAAATTAATAATTCTTCAAATTCAAAGATTACAGAAACAATATCAACATCATCAAATAATATAATAGATAAAAAGGATCTTTTAAAAATAGATTTTAAACTACTTCAACATTCCTCAATATTAACAAATCAAAAAGTAGATGCATATTTATATCTTGAATTAATGAATAATTTAGATGCTAAAGATGACGTTAAATCACTTGCAATATGTAGATTAATTTTAGCTCAAGATCCTAAAAATGAAAAAATAAAAGAATTAAATGATTTATTATATGAATCAATCAAAGAAAATTATAAAAAAACAGGAAAATTAGAAAGTGATAATAATATTGAAATGAATAAACATATGAAATTAAATAAAGACGGTGAATATGAATATTATAGTAGTGGTGAAGAAACAGATTAATAAATTATTTATTTTTTTATTAAAAAAATATATAAGAATTATTTTAAATTATTATATTTTATTTAATTATAATATTATTCTAAATGGAAGATGAAATAAATTCCAAAATAAATATAAATAAAATCACATGGGAAAATTACGGTTCAAAATTATTAAATATAAAAAATAAATATTCCTTTACAAATCAAGAAATAGAAAATTTAAAGAAATTATTATCAAAGAAAGAGCCTTCATTAGAAAATAGAAGAAAAGTAAAAATTAATATAAATTAAAATAGTAAAGTTATGGATGCTTGGTTCAGGTGCATTAAGAGAATTATCAAATAATCCAAAATATTATATTTTATTAAAAGAATATATAAAAAAAATACCATGTCCATTTGAAATTCAAATTGATTTAGATTTAAAAAGAACTTATCCAGAAGATCCAATATGTATGAAAGATGATTTTCAAGAAAAATTAAAAAATATATTAATTTGTTATTCTGTTAGAAATTCTACTGTTGGTTATTGTCAAGGAATGAATTTTATTGTTGCGAGAATATTAATGATTATTGAAAATGAAGAAAAAGCTTTTTGGATTTTTACTCAAATAATTGAATATTTATTACCTTTAAATTATTATTCTGAATTAGCTGGTGTCATCATTGATACTAAATTAATTTGTATTTATCTGGAAAAATATATTCCTGATTTAGATCAATTTTTTAAAATCACAAATTTTGATTTAAATGTTAATAATTTTATTCATAAATGGTTGTTATCTATTTTCACTCAAACTTTATCTATTCCTTTAATTTATAATTTTTTTGATTTTTTTTTCTTAGAAGGTAATATTACTTTATTTAAAGGTGTATTAGGCATTTTTGCTTCAATTAAACAATATATATTTAAATCTAAAGATTTTGAAACTATTTATTCTTCATTAAGTAATCAACCTTTTCTTATTAAAAATTCTGATTTATTATTATATTTTTTATCAAAGAGAAAATTTCAAATTAATGAAAGTGAATTAAATAATTATAGAAATATTTTACATAAAAGTGTAATTGATAGTTTAATTAGTGATGGTTCTTTAAATAATAAAAAGAGAAAAAATTCAATTCATAAAATAAGTTTTAAAGATCAAATAAAAGAATGTAATTTAAAATGGCCTTCTTGTATTTATGAAATGTCAAATAAAGATATAATAGAAATATTAATTTTAAAAAATGAAAAAATACCTTATGTAATAGACAATTATTATTATGAAAAAACAATGTCATATCCAAATGAAAAAGAAAATAATATTGATGAATTTTTTTCTAGTAATGAATTAGGTTTATTAATTGAAAGACAAAAACATATTTGTGAAAATAAAAAATTAATTGATACTGCTTTTATGTTATTAGAAGATAAAGCTATTTCTAATAATATTGATAAATCTGTTAAAGAAAAAGAAGAAGCTAAAAGTGATTTTTATAAAAAATTAGAAAAATCTGTTGATTTTGAAACTGCAAGAAATAAAGTATTAAAAATGATTAATGGGAAAATTATATCTGATAAAGAAATTAAAGGATATAATATTGAAGAAGAAAAAAATGATAAAAATTAAAAAAAAATTTTAAAAATTAAATATAATAACTAATTTAATCACTTAATTGATATATTTCTTTCAAATTCATTTACACTCATTCTTCATATTTTTTCCTTCACTTTTTAATCCAGAATTTTCTTTTTTAACATAAACATAGTATTATTCAGAAAATAATTAAGTAAAATTTAAACAAAAATGTATAAAAAGAAAAATAGTTAAATTAATATAAAGCATTCAATAAAATATATTTTTAATGATAGATAAAAATTTTCATTAAAAATTTTGATATAATTAATAGAGTGAAAACAACATTATTCTTTTAGATTCATTTTGAACAAGAAAAACAACTTTTACCAATAATCTTTATGGAGTTAACCTAAAAAATTCAAGTAAAGGTATTTTTGGTAAAAATTTACATATTTGTATATTAAAAGGTTTAGAATATAGTTTTTGATAATGTTTTTTGTGGAAAGAGAACTATAATAAAGGATAAAATTGTTGGAAATTTGTTGTAAATTTTGTAAAAAGGGTCTCGTAATTAAAATATGTGATGAATACAGTTTTGAGTCAAGGGATAAATAGCCATATTGTAGAAACTAATTGAAGAAGATAGGAAAAAATATATTGAAAAAGGTAAAGAAGAAGAAAATAGGTTATTAAACTTTGACCATATTGAGAATTTGTTGGCAATGAATATAATCAAATTCTTAAAAAGATAAATCTATATAAAGAATAATAACATAGTTAAATTGTTAATTCACAAAAAAGTATAATATGAAAAGAAAAAATTAAATATAATTTTATGCTTAACATCAAAATTTTCAAAATTAAACTATAATTATTCATTATTATATTAATTTTTTTTTATCACTTTTTCTTCATCAGAAAATAAGATAATTTTTCTTTTATTACAATTATGAATGATTAATTTCCATATATTAGATTTCATTATCAACTTCATCATTAATTTCCCTTCCTTTCTTTTTAATAATAATATGACTAAAAAAAATATCTTCATTTTAATAAAGAGAAAATTTTCTTTATTAATATTATCAATTATAGGAATAACACCTTTTTTCAAATTATTATTAATATCTTTATTTATTTGATTAATCTTTAAATGATTTTCTTCATCTTTATTTAAATGTTCATTAGTATTTATATTATTTATATTTATATCATAAGTAATATAAATTGAATTATTATTTTTGATTTTTGAATTATTAATATTAGAATTATCATTATTTATATCATTAAATGAAGGAAGATTATTTATAAACAATCTTCTATTTTTTTAAAATTAATATTGAAATGACTATATTTATATTATCAAAATTAATATCTTTTCCATTTACAATAGAAAAAAAATTAAATTTACAAAGAGGACAATTTGTCTCAGTAGTAACAAACATATATTCTTTAAAACAATGAAAAAGAAAAATATGATTACATGATGTATTGTTAATAATATCATTTTCTTTTATATTATCTAAACAAATTGCACATTCATTAAAGTAATTATCTGGTAGTTTTAATTTATTTTCAATTCTTTTTTTTTCAAATTTAATTGTTTTTCAGTTTCATTTAAATTATTTCTTGTTGTTCTTTTCAAATTTCTTTTTCTTATTATGTTACTTACAAAAAATATTATAATAATATGCTTCCTAATATTGTAATTATTGATATTCCAGCTTCTATTATTTTTTTATTTGATGATTTCTTTAATTATCTTATATTTAATTCTAATTCTTGTGTTATTAAAAGTAATTGAAGGATATCTTGATTTAAAGAAATTTAGAATTTTTAAATAAAAAAATAAAAAAAATTTAAAAACCTTTTTTAGAAATTCCACAAGCATTATCTAACTTATTAAGTTTCCTCTAACAAAGTAAGTAAATTTTCTTCAGTAGCTTATCTTGATTTTTTTTCATTTTCCAATTCACTTTTACTTTTATTAATAATAATTCTTAACATATCCAAAAAAGTCTCTTCAGTTTCTTCTTTATCTTCCAACAAAAGATTTAATTTCATAAATTCATCATCAATTATTTTATTTAAAATACTATCTCCTTCTTCACCATCACTTTATTCATTTTTCATTTGTTCAACAATTTGAGGAATTTCAGTTTCTAAATAAAACTTAAAATTTTCAATTGATTCATTTATATTTCTTTCTTCTTTAGCAAGTCTTTTTTAAAATATTAAATCTATCATCAATTTGATTAACTAAACGATTTGAATATCTTCTCTTTCTTTTGCTTCATTATTTAATTTTTATCTTAATTTTGCTTCTAAATTTGAAATATATTGTGTTCTTTCTTTATATGATTGTTCAAATCTTTTTCTGTCTTCTTCAATATTTTGAATTTTGAAATTTTCACATTTTTTTAATATTTGTTTCTATCTTATTGTTTTTTCTAATAAATTTTTTACAATTTTCGATGAATGACTCTTTTTTACCATTATCAATTTTCACATTTAAAAATTTGTGTTTTGATTTTTCAATTTCATTATCAATAATAAAATACTATCATCATTTACAAGAGTATATTTCCATAAGTTTTAAAATAAGTTTTTTTTTCTAAAAGTTAATGAATTACTATTTTTTTTAACTTTATCTAATCATTGTAAATTTTTTTTTCTAATATATCTTTTTTTTTAAATATATTTATTATAATATTTTAGATTCTTCTTTTATAAATTTTTTATCATCGACATTTTCTTGATGATTATATCATTGTTTTTTTTGTTCATCTTTACAATTAATTTTATATCATTATTATTTATTTTACGATCAAATAGTCCTTCAAAATTTTTCAGCTTCTATAATTTGATTATCACAATTATTAAATATATTTTTTAATTCAACCAAATTAACTTCTCTTGAATCAATTCCTTCAAAAAATAGATGATGGTAATGAAGTTTTTATAAAAATTTTAATTTAATTGAATTCTTCTTTTATTTTTTTTTTCAATTTTTATATTTTCTTCATTTGATAATATATCATTTATAAATTTATTTTCCTTTTTTGTTGGGGAAATTGGGGATAATTAAAATGTTTAAAAAATTATTTTTTTTTTGAAAAAAAAATAAAGAAAATTCTTTATTATTTTTAAAGGAAAATAGGTAAGGAAAAAGTTTATTATTAATCTTTTAATATGAAAAGAATCAAAATTGAAAGAGCATTTTTATCTGTTAGAAAAGAAAAATTTATATTTAAGGTATATTGATATCCTCAGAATTTAATTCTTCTGCACAAGACAAAAAAATAATACAAAAAAGTTTGTTTATGTTAATTTAATTGTTTTTATTTTTTGTATAAAAGGCAAAAAATTCAAAATGTAAATAAAAAAAATAATGGCAAAACAAAGTAATTCTTCAATTGATGTAGTAAGAAAAAGTGGTTGCATGTTTTTATGTTGCTGCTATATTGCAAATATAGAGGATATAGGAACTTGTGATGAAGCTTGGAAAATCAGTGTTTCTAAAGGCTGGGTAAGTGAAAATGATTCATATTGCAATGTATCAAGATATAATTTAGCAAAAAATCTGAATGGCATTTATGGAAAAGGAATTAAAGAAGGACTCACATTTAAACAAGAAAAGACTCATTGGGTATTATACAAAGACGGAAAGAAAGTATATAGTCCTTAAAAAATAAATAAATTACTAATTTTATTTGAAAAATATATTTTTTTATAATGAATTATTATGTATAATTTTATTATCTATAAATACAAAAATAGAATATTGCAGTGATAAGAAATTAATTGCTATTATTAATATGAATATATAAAAACTAATTGTATAAGTTGATTAATAGTTTATAAAAGATTTTTCAATATTTTCATTTAATTCAGGAAGATAATTTAGATTTGTTGAACCATCATCACCGGGTAAATCATCATTAATGCTTTTATTATTAATATTATTATTATTAATAGTAAAATCCAATAAATTATTTTTTTGTTCGTTAATTAAAAAAATTATTTTCATGTTATTCATAATTAAAATCATTTTGACTTTGAGACAAAAAATTTGGTTTAATAAAAAAATCCAAATTATCATTATTATTTATATTATAATCCAAATTGTTAATTAAAGTAATATTAGAATTAGGTCTAGTAATATTTTATTATCATCTTGATTGTTATTAGAAATTAATTAATAATTTAAATTATTTTTTTGAATTTTCATTAAATGTCTTTTAAAATGAACTTCCATATTTCCTTTTTCAGCAAAGACTTTATCACAACTTTCAATTTTACATTTTATATAAATAACTAAAATAATATAGAAAAATAAAAAAACATTTTTGGATTTGAAAAATCTGTATTTTTGCTTTTTGAATTATTTATTTGAGATTCATTTATTTGCTCGATTAATCCATTTTTAAATGATTTTAATTTATTAATTATTTCATCTTTTATTTGTAATTCTACTAAATAT
>JAEEGL014435375.1_pt1 | contig 22848 bp, 14 predicted proteins | sample 9134231 | NCBI WGS metagenome assembly JAEEGL01 (sample SAMN16246548, study PRJNA631951) | gut metagenome | biome: gut microbiome; feature: rumen; material: fiber-attached | host: Bos | place: Iran: Karaj | collected 2018-10 | reverse complement strand
TTTTGCATATACACACCGTCCCTCTTATGTATACAGTATCATTATATTATTCGATCATAGCACCTTCACGGTTTGTGATGGGCACGTAGTCTTCTTGGCGGTGTTATAGTTCACGTGGGAGGTAGAGGATGAGATAGTGCTGAGAGTGGAGGGAGTCTGATAATACACGCATGTCTGCGCAGATTTCTTTAAGTTGCGTAAGTTCGGGGCGGATATGGAGGTGGTCGGGATCGGCCATATATACGTTCTGGGCGCAGTCGAAACGGTTAAAGGCGCCGGCGTAATGCTTATTGATGCCGGCGTAGAGCCACTTTCCGTCTTTATCTGCTATGCACTCTGACATCCTGCCGTGTCTGTCGATGACGCGGCCTATCACCGCACCGATCTCCGGTCTGAGTCTGAAAATATCATCGATATTGCCCCAGTCTGCATTATAGAAACCGAGATGTTTGCTATGAGATACAGTTACTGACTCGCCGTATACAATTCTGATATGATCCGTAAGCGCTCCAATCCCGGCATCATAGGCGTAGGTCTTACTTGCCACGTTGGTCGCGGTGCTTCCCGGATGCGAACGCCAGTGATACAGGATATGCGGAACGTGTATGATGTGGTCTTCCAGTTCAGATATCATTCTGTATGATCCCAAACTCAGATCTGCACTATTATGATATACATTATCCGGTTCTCCTGAATCCTGCTTACCGACATCATGTTCTTCCGGGTTCTGTGATAAAGCATTTCCGCCGGAAATAATATATCTCACAACCTGCAGTACCAGGTCATAGTCCTGGGAACCGTCGTATTGGCTGCGGAATCTTATATTCCGCATGATATCTGTGCGGATAAGCATTAAATGACATATGTAATTATTCGTTAAGAGCAGGTCATAATTGAAGTCATACTTCCTGTGCGGGTCGAAATATACAAGCTGACCGTCTCCGATATCCGTCATTTTGTCTTCATCGGAGTATAAAAGTGCCGGACCGGGAGCGGGACCGATGCAATTTGATTGATAATCAGTGTTATTATATATATAGTTGTGACCAGTACGGTCAACGCCTATATCCTGTGGATTTTGCTGCAGTTGATCACCTTTTTGATCCTGTTCATGCGGCGATTTACTGTCATTATTCTGGCTTTCAGTGCTTACTCCGTTATCGCAGTGTTCAGTGATTGCACATGCCATATGATATAGAGCATCCGGCGTAAGCACGTCATCGTGGTCCATGAATCCGATATAATCTATTGTGATCTCACCTGATTCAAGCACATATTCTATCCCTGCATTGGTGTTTTCGGAGATTCCTTTATTCTCATCAAGTTTCAGATACCGGATCCTGTCATCCAGATCGTATCTTTTTACTGTATTGTGAACGCTGTCATCATCCGAGGCATCGCTTATGACCAGCATCCAGTTTGAATACGACTGTTGTATAACAGATTCTATGGCTTCTGTCAGATACTGTTCCGGCGTGTTATATGCAGGAATAACAAGCGCAATATGCGGCCATTTCCCTTCTTCTGAGACGATTTTGCGCTGATTTGCAAGTTCGCCGTCATCAGGAGCCACATATGTATAGTCTGAAGCGGCATTTAATTCCATGCGTTCTTTTGCGGCGTAATAAGCATTCATCACGCCGTTTCGCTTCATATATCTGATTGTCCTTACAACATCCGCTACTTTGCTCATTCTTATTCTATGGTTTCTTCATTCGATCAGTTGACAAGCTACGCTGATCCTTTTCCCTGTCATTATGATCATTCACTTCGCCGCTACGATCGTATAGTCGCTTCGATCCAGGCTGAAATTGGGATTATAATACGGATCTCCGGCTTCAAGCTGTGCTTTCCAGCGCTCCCTGAACCTCTCCGATTCCTCGTTATACCGCTCTGCAGACTTCCCTTCCATATCAGAACCCCTTGATATGGATTCATAATGGAACAGCTCCGCAAACGGCGTAAATACATTAAGATATCCTTTTTCACGGCACTTCAGACAGAAATCAACGTCGTTAAGAGATATCTTAAAGGTCTCATCCAGACCGCCCACCTCGTCGTAGATCTTCCGTGAAACCAGTAGGCATGCGCCGGTAACAGCTGTTACATCCTGTGCGTAGCACAGTCTTCCCATATATCCCAGATTCGTAACGGGCATCCTGTAATGAGTATGTCCTGCCGTCCTGTGAGCGCCCAATCCTATCACAACGCCCGCATGCTGGATCGTCATATCAGGGTAATACAGCTTTGCTCCCGCGCAGGCCACATCATCACGCTGTGCGTACATCAGCAGTTCCTCGATCCAGTCAAGGGTAATCACTTCCGTATCGTTATTCAGGAGCAGGATATAATCTCCGGTGGAATTCTTCACCCCGTAATTACATATGGCTGAATAATTAAATCCGTCTTCATCATCAGGCTCCCAGGTCACCACCTTTACATGGGGATTTGCCTGTATTTCCTCATAATACGCATTTATTTCATCTGTTATTGAATTATTTTCAACAACTACTATCTCATAATTATCGTAAGTGCTCTTCTCTATTATCGATGATATGCATCTCTTAAGATCCTGGGCATGATCTTTGTTCGGTATAACGATGGACACCCTGGGATCACCCGTGATCTCATAACGTATCCTGAATATGGTTTCAAAAGCCCTAGTGGATGTGATCTCGAAATTCTCATATCCGCAGGACCTCAAATGATCTGCTACAGCCCCCTTCGCCGCATCTATGGCGTAACTCTTCGCATTGATATCCTTGGCAACGGATGCCTTATGTGATCTCCAGTAATACATCAGCTTAGGTACGTGCACCACGTTCTTTGCCCTCGAAGTGAGGCGCAGTATCATGTCGTGATCCTGAGAACCGTCAAACTGGGACCTGAACAGCTCCATTCCGTCTAACAGATCTCTGGAAAATGCGCTGAAATGACAGATATAATTATTGGCCCTGAGATTATCTATGGCAAAATCAGGCTTAAAATGAAGAGTGATCATATTATCTACGCTGTTGCCCTTAAACGTGGTCTCATCACAGTAGATATAATCAGCATCTTTTGTATTGATGACCTTCACATATTCATATAATACCGAGGGGTGAAGGATATCATCATGGTCAAATAGTGCGATATACTCACCCGTCGCCATTTTGAAACACTCGTTGGTGTTACCGGATATACCTTCGTTTCGTTCAAGCTTCCTGTATTTGATACGTTCATCCGCAGATGCATATTCCTTGCAAACCTCGCCGACATAAGCATGCTCATCATCAGATCCGTCTGCGAGACACAGTTCCCATTTTCCATAAGTCTGTGCTTTCACGGACTCTATCATATCTGTCAGGAATTTCTTCGGAGTATTATACAGCGGCACTAATATCGAGAATGTAACCTTCTTGTCAAACCAGGCGTTGTTCTCCTCATACTCGCGCCTCTCCTTGTCAGGAAACGACTTGGTTCCGTGGCTTGATCTGGCCATTCTCTCGATCCTTTTTGAATCAAGCTTCCTTAAGATCCCTCTGACAGAACCATATGCTCCAAGTCTCTGTTTCGTCCTTTGCAGGAAATGTATCACATCCCGGGCAGGCTTGGACATCTTCCAGAAGGTACTTCCCTTGATCCTCTCAAGGCGCGCTGCAGAAGCCTCCATTTCAACTTTGGCCGCCGCAACCTTCTCTTCCAGAACCTTGGTGCGCTCCAATTCAGCCTTATATTCATCCTTATAATACTTGGTATCCTGCATATTCTTTCCTCTTATATATATATATCGATTCAGACTGTATATAAAACAAGGTAACGATTAGCTCGTAGAAAATCGTTAGACGGTTACCGGTCTTATATACAGACAGATGAAATGCTATATTACCAGCTCAGCACCCGTATAAACCACGATTCCCACTGATTTTGCACTGGTTAAATCATGATTTAGCATGGTGGGTTCGATCCCGACACGATATTTCCCCTGTGCTAAATCATCTTTAAGCAACCTGGTAGCAAAACCACATAGTCTGTTATTTAATTCATCCGGAAATACCTCTTCCAGATCTTTTCTAGGCATTGCATAAGTTCCGGCACGATAAACAATTCCACTTGTTTCGTTATTCAGTATAACGTTCACTCCATAGAGCGAGTTGTCCTGTCCCGGTAAGAACGACCACCCCCGGATTTCAATGATTTCGGGCTCTTCCAGGGTTAATTTTGACTGAATTCCTGCAAAATCCACCGAAATCCTATAGGTTTGACCATCCGATTCTGCAAGTTCACTTGCATTTATTTGTCTGATTCCTGCACACTTCACGTGGTTATTGTACCCAAAATCGCAATTACTCAGATAATTAGAGTCATTTCCGATCAGATTGGGATTGTAGTAAGGATCAGTGCATAAAAATTCAGGATAGATTTGATACAGTCTTTTTTTCTCATTTAAGAGCCTGTCCCACTTATCAGAATCACCTTCATCGCCACCTCTGGTTAATGATTCGTGATGATATAATAACGCACCGTTACACTGAAGGTTAACCAGTCCGGATCTTGCGAGTTTCATCGAAAGCTCCACATCATTATATGCAACGGGAAAGCTTTCATCAAAACCGCCTGCTTTGTTAAACTTATCCTTATCGATCATCAGGCACGCCGCCGTAACTCCCAGCATGTCCGTTTCAAATATGTTCTTTCCGTAATAATATGATCTGTCATCCGGGAATATCACCAGTTTATGAGACGGTCCTATCTCCATGGATGTTATGCCCGCATGCTGTATCAGTTCGCTGTTCGCATATAAAAGCTTGGCGCCGACTGCTCCGACATGATCAAGTCCGGCATATCCGGCCATAAGCTTCAGCCAGTCTCTCTGAAGAATTTCTATATCATCATTCATGAACAGCAGAAGCTCACCTTCCGCATAGGTTGCGGCCAGATTGCACAGCGCTGAAAAGTTAAACTCCATCGTCTTATGTATATACTGATGTGCATATCCCTCCAGCGTTTTGTCTATGACCCTCTCGTATTCAATGCGGTTTTCGCCCTTTGAGCCGTTATCCACAATGATAAACTCTACATTATTATAATCAGTACGTTCCACAAACGACGCAAGCAGCTTCTTTAAGACCCCGGGATGATCCTTCGAGAGGATGAGAACAGATACCAGCGGATATGAGCCTTTTCCGGTCCTGCCGGTGCCATGATTCGACGGTTCATAGATAATATGCATCGTTCTGCCGTCCTGCCCCGTGGTAAATGATGCTTTAAGCCCGCGTCTATAAAGACTTTTCCACTTGATATCCATATACTCCGTGGTATGCCCCCACACGAGCTTTCCTTCTTCTAAATCTCGTTTTAACAGGGTGGAAGTCATTTTCCACAAAACATACCCGGTGTTATGCGTAGGATTACTGCCGTTATTATCTTCTGCTGAGATCCTGTCCTGATTCCCGGCAGCCAACCCGCTTTTTAAGATGTCACCTATCCTGCCGGATGCCATGATCCTGCGCGCTTCTTCGGCATACGCATTGGCGTCATTATGAAACAATATCTGGGGAATATGAAGAACCTTAGGCTCACTGTAATGCTTGCCCAGGCGCTCTGACAACTTAAGAATAAGATCATATATATTAACATACGGATCAGAACTACCCAGCCATTCTATTCCCGAAAGCGCATCTGTTCTGAGTACCACCATGTGCCCAAGATAGAAGAAGCTGTCCAGCGTATCCGGAGACCAGTCCGGCTTAAAATTCGGTTCTATCCTGCATATCGATCCGGGATTACCGGGAATATCATAATAATAGTCTTCATCACCATATATGAGTTCAGCTTCCGGATGCAGCTTTACAGCCTTCTGTATCCTCTCCGCATATCCCCGGGCGGTTTTTCCGGGACCCATGATAAACATGATCCACTGTGCCGCATTTTTAAGATTTATGGGAAAAGAAGGCGTCGCACAGTCCCGGACATTGATCATGGTAAAGGATTTCTCCCTTACTCTGGTCATACCCGAATCCTGATACGTCTTATATTCCTTCTCTATCGGGTCAAGTTCGATCCATCTTCTGTAATAATCCTCATAATACCACAATCTGGCTTCATATAAGGGATTAACGCTGCTTACCGGACGATCCTTACCCGTGCCTTCTACTGTATCGTCAGGATTTGTCGCTTCTGTCTGTGCCGGCGCATCAGGCAGGCCTTTAACTTTCTTATATATCTTCCTTGCAGGCGATAAAGCCTTCCAAAAGATACTTCCCGTGATCCTTTGTAAGGCTTCTTCCTGTTCTTTCGTCTTCGCGGTGATCTCACCGAGTTCAACCGCAAGAGAGTTATTGATCCTTTTTTGTCTGTGATAGATATCTTCGTAATATCTTAACCAGGTGTATTCTTCAAATGACATCTATTCTCTCCGTTATTATCTGTACTCGCTCGTGCCATGGTGTCCTTCGCTAATATACTTAAAGGGATCTGTCATCCAATGCATCCCTTCACTTTATAAATATTTAATGGTGCCTGTCACCCGATTCGGCCGGCCGTAGCGGCATCAATAACACTGACCGTCATATGAGCTTCCAGTACATTTCCTTCGCCTGTAGTGCTCCTTGGAAGCTTAACCGTAAAGCCCGGATCGGATGTGGCAAAAGCATATGTGTCCGTTCCGATCTTTTTGCCGTTGCAGCTGTATCCGTGCCTTCCGGGACGTATCTCCTCTCCGTTAAGCCTGATATACTCAACCGAGACCACACAGAATTCACTGCACGGATCTATCCGGAATGCTCTTATACCGGATCCGACCGTCACACTTACGGGGAATGTTTCCAGAATAACAGATTCCTCTTCATTAAAACCTTTCCCGGAATCGATATATATCTGAGGCTTCATATTCGGAGCCTTCTCATCGGATTCACCTTCTCCCAGACGTCTTATCCTGTTACCGATGGCTTCCCTGATCTCTCCAAGAGCCTTGTGATTTCCGGTAACCCGTTTTTGGAACTTCATCTCCTGTTCACGCAGGTATTCTGCCTGTTCCTCATTTATTTTAAGTATATCAATTATTGAATCCAGATTTAACTTTCCGCGTTTTTCATCTTCCAGAATATAGCAGTAAATAGCCCTGAATCCTATATCTCTGGCAGCCCATACTTCATCAGTTGTCCATTCGTAATCTATTACTGTCCAATCATCTCCATCAATGATTATATTGGAAAATATCAGATCGATATCCGTTATCTTCGCCCTGTCTTCTCCGTAAGATATCCTCTCCAGATATTCCTCAAACAGTTTTTCAAAGCCCTCCTGATCTCCCCTTGCAAGCATACCGTCAAGTTTTTCTTCCAGGGTAATTCCTTCAACATATTCAAGGGTGATCATTGATCCGTCATCGCGCACGATGTCATTTATCTTAAGCTTTCCCCCTTCATATCTCTCCTTTAAGAGCTCATTTGCCCGTACATAATTCCTTATATGCTCACGGGCGCCGTTTCCAAGGGCTCTCTTGAAGACATATTTCCGGTTGTTGATCTCCTGGATCTGGGTACATATTGAATACTCCGGACGTCTGTCATTCGAATACCTTACATAGTCCGTCCTGGGCATCACGGCCGTATCCGTTCCCAGCAGGAGCATATACGAGTTGGAATACAGATTAAACAGGCCTTCATCAATAAGGGAATCAAACACATTTTTCTCATTAAACAGCAGGTACCTGTCACGGTCCATATTCCGGATATTGTCCTTAAGTTCGCCCTTCTTCGGAAGTCTGGCATCAGAATACAGGTTAGTCATGAATTTGTAGTCCGGATACGGATAGTACATCCTGTAGTTCTTAAATCCGCATCTTTCGGCTATACCGATAAGCGCCCTGTCGGAAAAGGTCCTGACCACTCCTCCTTCGGGATACCCTTCCAACGATGAAAAATATGTTCCCAGATGATCTTCCGCGCATCCGGCCCAGTATTTAAGTCCCAACCTGTTCTCTATGGCTATGGCTATTTTGCCATCCGTCCCCAGATGGGACGCTATGAGCTTAAGAAAATCCCCGTAAGGATCCGAAGATCCTATATAACTCTGCGCATACTCAAACACGCCTATGAGAAGGATATAATCATAATCCCTGTCAAGATTCTTCTCGACATCGGTAAAATTCCCTACGTGAATGGTGATATTATCATCATCCATATGCCTGTAAGCGTTGATCCGGCTTCTTTTGAGCGACAGATCCACACAGTCGACGCTTCCTGCCTTCCTGGCGATGGCTCCTGTAATGGCTCCACAGCCGGCGCCGACTTCCAATACCTTGTGTTCTCTGGTTATGGGAAGCCATTCAACGATATTTTCCCGTAAAACTGATAAATGATAGAGTATGGGCCAGTTGGCCGCCTCTTCTATGATAGCCGGATATTCGACCGAAGATCTGTCACGAGCGATGGCAAGAAGCTGATCCTCCACGTCTCCGTCGCAATATTTATCTTCCCCCGGATACACGCTCAGATCCAGCCTGACCTTACCGATCTTTTCTTCTTTTCTCTCAGTATTAGTTGATGTTATGTCAACCACAACTCAGTCTTCCTTTAAAAAATGTTATGTAAACCGCTGCGATCTATTTCACCACAACCTTCGATTCACTGTCATAATATCCGACCGTGTCCTTATCGGATACCACAGACAGGCTCAGGACATCATAAAGTCTGTGATAGACCGTGAAGATATCCTCTTCAAACCCGGTACATCCAAGGCTTAACAGGTAATCGCCGCCCTGAAGATTCATATGCTGCGTAAAATCGATCTCTTTGACCTCTCCCGCCTTAACCGGCTCAAGGAAAGCCTTCTCGATCATGGTATTGGTCCCGGTTATCTCGGTACCCTTGATGTTCTTGATCGTAAATGCAAATATCGGCTGCGGGATATCCTCCCTGATCTCAACCTTCATATGTATCGTATAATCTGACCCCTTGATTATGGCGGAAGTCTTGGTTCCGTTCTCATCCAGTATGTAATACTCGCTGATCACAGCCTTCTGTGATCCGTATTCGATCAGATCCGGGTTAACGTCTGCACGGTCAGCGCTTGCTGCAGCGGCTTTTCTTATATCCTCGTCATCCAAAAGCCTCTCACCGCTGCTTTCAGGGAGCTCATACTGCCCCACGAGTACTTTCTTATAGGCGTCTATCATTTCCTTTGGTGATCCTTCACCCAGCTTGACACCCTGATTAAGCAGTATGACCCTGTCACAGTATTTGGCTATGGAGCTTAAGTCATGGCTTACGAACAGGATCGTTTTGCCCATTTTCTTGAATTCTTCGAACTTGTGATAGCATTTTGCCTGGAAGAACACGTCTCCGACGGACAGCGCCTCATCCACGATCAGGATCTCCGGATCGATATTGATGGCAACTGCGAAGGCAAGACGCACGAACATACCGCTCGAATAGGTTTTCACCGGCTGATATACATATTCGCCTATATCCGCAAAATCTAAGATCGCATCCAGCTTATCTTCAATCTCCTGCTCGGAAAAACCGATCATGGTTCCGTTTAAATAGATATTCTCGATACCGTTATACTCCATGTTGAATCCGGCCCCCAGCTCAAGAAGGGCCGAAATACGTCCGTTCACCTTCACTTCGCCGGCTGTAGGGTTAAGAACACCTGTTATTATTTTAAGGATGGTGGACTTGCCGGAGCCGTTCGTGCCTATGATACCCACAGTCTCGCCCTTACCTATCTTAAGGTTCACATCCTTAAGGGCGCTGTGATCCACATGCCTGCATTTTGATATGCCAAGCGCTTCCCGAAGCCTGTCTGAAGGCTTCTCATAGAGCTTATATACCTTATCAACATGCTCGACGCTTATGGCATATTCGCCGGATAGTTCTTCTGTATGTACTTGTTCGTTATCCGTTTTTTTCATGATCTGTCCGGGTGGCTGTAACAACCGCTAAACTGTCACAGCTTACACTTTTTACAGTACATCCGCAAAATGTACCTTCAGTTTCTTAAACAGCAGTGATCCTATCGTAAACAGCAGCAAAAGAAGAATCCAGAAATACGCGCTGGAATAAAAATGCTGCCAGAACCATTCTTCCTCATATATGGACATTCTGAATCCATTTACTATATAAACCATGGGATTAAGCTTAAAGATGGGCTTTAACTGATCGGGAACCATATGGATATCCCAGAGGATCGGCGTCGCCCACATTCCTATCTGGAGAAGTATCGCTATTATCTGTTGAAGATCCCTGAAAAACACAACTATCGAGCAGTTGATATAACTTAAGGCAAGGGCAAGCAGGAACAGACAGACTTCATAATATATCAGCTGCAGCGTATAGATATTCGGATAATATCCGTAGCACGAAGCCACGATCAGTAAAATGACCGTGAAGAACACATGTGTAAACCACGCGCCTATGACCTTGATAATGGGAAGCACGGATATGTTGAATACAACCTTTTTGACCAGATAGTTATACTCTACCATGGCCATCATTCCGTGATTTAACGCTTCCTGGAAAAAGAACCACGGCACCAGTCCCGCCGTGAGAAACAACACATAGGGCACCTCAACACCGCTTGCGATCATCTGCGATCTGGTCTGAAATACCTTGTCAAACACGATCCAGTACATAAGCACGGTAACCACAGGCTGCGCCATAGCCCAGACCGCACCCAGGTAGGATCCTGCATATCTTTTCTTAAAATCGTTTTTGGCCAGCTTCCAGATAAGCTTTCTGCTCTGTGCAAGCTCCATCGGGATGACCTTAAGCTGGTCAAAGAATATGCAAAAAAGCGAACACGAAACTATGATCAGGGATATACCGCTTATCTTCTTAAGCCTGGCGGTACCCGCATTATCCATGGGATCATTATGGAAGAAAACCAGAAGCGCCAGCGCAACACAAAGTATTATTACTATGGCTAAAACGGTTTTTTTGAACAGATTCTTAGACTTCACTAAAAGGTCCCCACTTCTTATCTCTGTCAGACAGTGTCAGCTCCATGTCGTCCGGGATCGGCCAGTCTATCCCTATCTCGGGGTCATTATACATGATCCCGCCCTCGTCACCGGGACGGTAGAAATCGGTAACCTTATAGCAGAATTCCGCATAATCCGACAATACCAGGAATCCATGGGCGAAATTCTCCGGAATATAGAACTGTTTCTTATTCTCTGCCGATAAAACAACTCCAAACCACTGTCCGTAAGTCGCGGAGCCCTTGCGCATATCCACGGCAACATCAAAAACCTCACCGTTTATCACTCTGACAAGCTTCGCCTGTGGATGTTCTATCTGGAAATGAAGGCCCCTTAAGACCCCTCTCTTGGAAGCGGACTGATTATCCTGAACGAATTCGGAATCAATGCCTGCTTCCGTGTATGCCTGCTTATGATAGGTCTCGGAAAAATACCCTCTCGCATCCCCGAAAACCTCAGGAGTTATAACCTTTAATCCATCAATATGACATGTTTCAACTGTGATCTTACCCATTTTTACTCCTTTTATCTGTTGCCGTACATTACATTAAGATCGACCCTTGTATCTATACCGTCCACCGTTCCTTTGGAGGTGTACTGCCAGTAATCATAATACCCTTCATACGTGGGTTCTTCCGTATATTCCGCAAGCCATACATGGTATGGCGTCAGTTTCTCGTAATCCAGTTTCTTGTTCCACCAGTTTTTAGAGGCATATACGCCTGCTTCCAATCCGGAATTGGTGATCGTCTCGCAAAAAGCCCGCGTAATAACAGTCCGGTCTTCCCTGCTTAGTTTGTCTGCGCGTCCCGAACCGCCTGCAGACTCGGAATCGATGAATACAGGCAGATCCAGATGATACAGCTTACACTCTGCGACCACCATGCTGGCTTCTTCTATGGCTTCGGTCTCATTGACCGCCTGTGAGAAGAAATACACTCCGATGGGAATGCCCGCCTTGATCGCTCCCATACAGTTGTCCTTGAACTTGGAATCAAGGACCAAAGAGCCTGATGAGGATCCTCTGTAACCGCACCTGATTATGGCGAAATCAATATCATCATCCGCCACGGCTTCCCAATCGATATCTTTGTTATATCTGGATACGTCTATCCCTATCCGGCCTGCCGCATCATAGTAGTCTACAGCAGTATGCTCCGTTCCGTCAGCATCAGACAGGGCATCTTTAACTGCGGTATCGTCTGCAGTTATGTCAACCTCATCTTCCGTAAGCACCAGATATGTGATATCACTAAGCGCCTTATACTCAAGCGTCTTGCTGATCTTGATCATGGTCTTGGTATGCGGAACTATATATCCCTCCAGATCCGCAAGACTGACATAGTAATCGCCTTCTCTTAAATGATCGACATATATGACTCCGTCGCAGTCCTCATCTACATAGGTGCCGGTATTCTCTATGACCGCTTCAAACCTTGCGCCCACAGCAAGATTACCGAGGGCGTCTATTATCATGATCCTTAGGTCCTGACCGACGGAATCCATCATGACATTGACCTTGATGCCGGTTTCTACCGTTACGCCGGGTTTATACTGGCTCTTGTCAAAAAAGTCCTCGTCTTCCAGAAATCCCTGCAGATTATCGCCTATCTGTCCACCCTGAAACTCAGGATCCTCGCTTGCAACCTCCGTCTGGTTCCCCGATCTGATACCCAGCTTACGCTTTAGGGTATCAAGATTCATCAAAGTGACGATTGCCATGATCAGGACAAACATCGAGATTCCCATGATTATGGATAATCTGACAACCTTTGATCTCATGTATTACAGTCCTCCTGCAACCTCCATAAGATATTGTCCATAATCCGTTTTAAGCAAAGGCTCGGCAAGCCTTATCAGCTGATCCTTATCGATAAAGCCTCTCTTATATGCGATCTCCTCTATACAGCTGATATATAATCCCTGTCTCTTCTGAAAGGCGCTGACAAAATCAGCGGCATCAAGAAGTGAATCATGATTGCCCGTATCAAGCCATGCAAATCCGCGTCCTAAAGTCTCTACATGAAGCGAACCTCTGCGCAGATATTCATTATTGATGCTCGTTATCTCTATCTCTCCGCGTGCTGAAGGCTTGACATTTGCTGCGATATCCACCACATCATTATCATAGAAGTACAATCCCGGAACCGCATAATTGCTCTTGGGTTTCTCGGGCTTTTCCTCTATAGAGATTGCGAGGCCGTTCTCATCAAACTCGACCACTCCGTACTCTCTGGGATCCCTGACATAGTATCCGAATATGGTAGCGCCTTTATCACGCGCTGCCACCTCACGAAGTACCTTTGAGAAACTCTGTCCGTAGAAGATGTTATCGCCGAGAACAAGCGCCACATTATCATCACCTATGAATTCTTTGCCGATGATAAAAGCATCTGCCAGCCCTCTGGGCGTTTCCTGGACAGCATATGAAAATGACAATCCCAGTTGCTCTCCGGTTCCGAACAGTTCTTCAAAAACCGGCAGATCCCTGGGGGTTGATATGATAAGTATCTCCCTGATTCCCGCCAGCATAAGCGTAGATAACGGATAGTATATCATCGGCTTGTCATAAACCGGCATGATCTGTTTAGATATAGCCTTGGTAAGCGGGTACAGTCTGGTGCCGGATCCTCCGGCCAAAATGATTCCTTTCATACTTTTACTCCATATAATAACTGATCACATAGTTATTAATATTTTACCATTATTTCAGGAAAAAGAAAATGCTGAAACATTGACGTATCTCATCTCAGACAATAGAATTAGCAAAAGGGAGTTTTCAGTCCATGGCACGCTTAAAATACGCGATAATACCGACAATTATCATAATACTTATACTTTCAACCGGATGCTCATCCGATACGGTTGAAAGCATTTCGCTGTCCGGATCCGCAGATTACGGTCTGGATCTGTATTCATCCTGCAGAGTCATCTCCGATGACGGACAGATACTCATAACCTGGGATGGTCTGGACCGGAATGCTTACGATCAGATCACTGCAGATATCTATTCAGACGATACATGTGTATTTTCAGATGTATGCTCCACGGAACAGACGGGCATCAGTTTTACCGGCGGAACCCACGGACAGTTGTATCTGGTCACGGTTGCCGGCGGATCAGAATCCATCAGTTGTAAACGTCTTTTTCTCGATTACGACAAATTGCCGGATCTGCCCGTTATCAATATTGATACCGTCACAGGGCTCGATCCTTCATATGAGATAATCAATCCGGAAGAAGAATACCTTCACGGCACCTCCATAACAGGCAGTGAATATGTTGAATCCAGAATTAATATTTATGGGTTGGATACCGGTACCGTTTCGGATACTGCCAGGATCAAGGTCCGGGGAAATGCTTCTAATTTTTCCTACAACGGCAAAGTCAATTACCGTCTCAAACTCAGTTCCAAACATGACTTTATCCGGTCCGGCAGTTCATATAAATCCAAACAATGGATACTGTTAAACTGCGGTTGTGAACTCAACACTTTCATAGGAGACAAACTCTCCGAAATGGTTGGAATGGAGTATTCAAGCGAAATGATCTTCGTTAATGTAATGCTCAACGGTGACTGGAAAGGATGCTATTGTCTTACCCCCGCCGTCAGCCGTTCCAATATGAAAGATCTCGTTAGTGCATCAGGCTACATATTCGAGAATGACGTCTATTTCTGGAACGAAGACGGATTATTCTTCAAGACCGACGATACTCTCGAATCCATGGGCTACACCTTCACATATCCCGATGTTGGCGATATATCCAATCCAAAGGTCACGGATCTGAAACGATATATGCAGGAATTTGAGGATTACCTGTATGCGGGCGATGAGCGTTACAAGAACTATATCGATGAAGACAGTTTTGCCAAATGGCTGCTCGTAAGAGATATTATGGGAGAAGGAGATCCACTGGGAGCAAATGTATACTACTACAAGCGAGATTTTGATCCCCAGGATCCCACATCTTCCAAACTGAAAATGGGTCCGCTGTGGGATTTTGACACAATGTGCGGGAGCCCCGGCGAGTGGTGCGGGAACAGGAAGCGTGGCGTAACCTACTTCGAAGAACTAATGAAGCAGGAGGATTTCAGAGCCCTCTATACCTGCCTCTGGGATGAGATCTCACCGGATCTTGTTAGTTATATATCCGGTGAACTGGACACCCTTGATCCGGATGCTCTGAACAAAAGCTGGGGGCTGGATCAGAACCGATGGAACTATAATGTAAGCAGTTTTGATAAGCAGCGAAGCAGCGCGCTTAACTGGTTTGAACTCAGATCAGGTTGGATCAACAAAGAACTTCTGATGGAAAAAGCACATAACGGTCCGCTAAGTGTTTCTGATTTCACCCCGATAAGCGGCGAAGTTGATTACAATATAGACTCCGAATATGAATCCGACGGTCAATTCATGATAACCGGCTGGGCTGTATTGAAGAATATCCCATATATCCCGGATCAAATGCAGATAGCCCTTATGACAGACAGCGATATCAACCTGACAGGTTCCGTTATCAGGCATGATGTCAAAAAAGCGTTCGACTTAAATTATACAAGGCCGGGATTCTATATATACTTAAGCGATCGTAAAGATTATACGGTGGTCATCCTGGATTACTACAATAAGATAATGTATACTCCCTGATCACATACCAAGAAGCGTTCTTACATACCCAAGATCTACAAGCGCACGCATATCGTACAGTCCGAAATAAATAACGGACAAACATCCCGCCACAAGAACAATAATCTTATAATAGTCTTTTCCCCACAGAGCCTCGGCCCTGCTTCCGAGATAACAGGTGGTCAGAATGACCGGAAGCAGATATCTGCCCTGAGGCTGGATATCGCTAAGATACGACGAGAAGACCGCAGCAACAACACCTATAACATTAATCAGCGTCCCCGCGATAAATACCAGATGGTCATGCTGCTTAACCAGGCAGACTCCGATCATCACATATATTGTCAGATACAAAACTCCCATCAGGACATAATACGGTTCATCACCCGATGAGGATACTCTCGCACTCACCATGGATCTGAATATCTCTTTACCCCAGTCCGGTTCTAACACAAATACATCCGAAACCTTATACCCTTTCTGATACATCCTGAAGCTTTGTGCCTGCTCTTCGGGAGGGGTATCAGGGTTCTTATCGTAATCCGCGTAAATCGTTTCCATTTCATGTTTTACTTCTGACTTGTTTAATCCATAGTAATGCAGGTCAAGAGCCGCACGTGCCCCAAATATTGCAAATGTAACAGTCGCTATTAATAAACATCCGGTCAGCAGTTGCTTTCGGATGTTAAATTCCGTTTTAATTAAATGCCATACAAGAACAACAAATGTCAACAGCAGTTCAGCGTAATAATACGGTTTGCCAAGCATCATGGTTCCATACAGGATTCCCAGTACAACGCATCTGATGATGACCTGGGGCTTCCTAACTCCCTGACCACTGCATTCACCAATCGTCCTCCACAGGAAACTCTCCCTGTCCGCCAGCAGCGCAACCGCAATAAACGCTAACACAAAATCAAGCGCATCCGCCGTAACATATGAAAATATGTACCAGGCCTGTACACACATACCAAACCCCAGCATAAGGTATTCATGCTTACGGACGTTCTTCACCATACAGGTCGTCATAAACACCATCAGTAGCAGATTCGGCATACGGTAATACGGCAGATCAGACATAAACTGCCTGAATATGAAAGATATTTTACTGAATATCAGAAAATAAGGCGTATAATTACACACCTTGGTATAACCATAACCGCTGTAGGTATCTCCGAGCCCCTCTCCGTTCAGTCTCATATCCGGCCAGATAAATCTGCTTTCGCACCAGTCAAGACAAGCCCTGACATCAAACTCATCGGGATGAACGCCGAATTCGGACAAAAATGCTATCATGCACACCACAGTAATTGCGCCGATGATAATAAGACCCGAGATCATCTCAAAGTAATGCGTACGTATGTAATTATCTTCTTTATTCGTCGAATTCATCCTGATAAATATTGTTCCCTTTCAAGGAGGGGATTATCTCTGTGAATGCCACTCCGCGGCCGCCGGGGCCGCGTTAAAATTCTACATTATATGTATTTTCTGACCACAGGTATCCTGCGAAGCAGAAGAACCGCCGCAAGCGCCAGGGCGTATGCCGCGATCTCCTGTATCAGAACCGCAAGGAGCCTGTTCATATACTGACACAGATAATAATATATCATATGTGTATTGGAACACATAAAGTCCGCAAGCAGATAAATCCCGAATGTTGCCGGAGCCAGCCGCTCTACCGCTCTGCCCAAACCGCCGTCTGCCCTGATCTTAAGACACAGAGCAAACACGGCCACACTCTCAATGAGCATGCCGGCCATATTGATCTCGGAATATGAGATAAAAGACGTTCCCTCCGAATCAGCAAATTCAACCATCGAAAGGCACATGTTAAGCGCGAATCCGCTTATAAATACGGCCGCGAGCCACAGATCCTTTGACTTAACGCCGCATCCTGCCCCGATCCGTTCCCTGTTAATGTAAAAAAGATGACCTATGAACAGATACATCGTCCCTGTACACAGCATCGGAACAACAAAATCAGGGCTGGGCGCCGCTTCGGGCAATAGCACACATATCGACGGAGTGACTGAAACATACAGCAAAGCTGCAACAACAACACACAATACTTTACGCCTGTCAGGAAGGAGTTTAACTGCCACCGTCTGGAAAACCGGCATCATGATAAGAAGGCCCAGATACATATACAGATACCAGAAGGCATCTGTAGCGCCGCCCTGCCAGAGCACCCTGATGTATCCCAGTACATAAGCTACTGCAGCCTGGATGGGACCGGATCCATCCGGTACGGATACCGGCATAGTATGGATAATGCATCTCCACACATAGTAAAACAGTGAGAACACCGCAAGAACAACCAGTATCCTTACGATTCGATTTACATAAGTTTTGAAGTCTTCGCTCCTGTGAAGCAGATTATACCCGGTGATCATCAGAAATCCCGGCACACATATCTTAGTAATAAAGATAACGCCTAAAGCCACATACCATGCCAGTGACTTAGGCGTAACCTGCAGGAGCACTTTTGAATTACAATGGTTGATGATCACGAACCCGCAGGCCAACAGCCTGTAAAGATCGAGACCCTTATTTCTGGGATTCATATATGCTATTCAAACCCTATCGCCATGTATGATCATATTATTACCGGATATACACAGCACTCCATCTGCGATTTATCTGCGTTCATCTTCAGGATCATGCAGCCCCCTGTTAAGCGTAGTCAGATTAAACTCAAATTCCCTCCGGTTAGCCAGTGCCAGATTCGACAGGATCATACCGGAAAATATCGACTGTATTGCCGCAAGATATACGAAGCAGCACACTATCAACGTCGGAAATCTGGCTACTTCTCCGGTGTGAGCATATTCTATCAGAACAGGGATCAGAAAAGCCGTAGAGATAATTGCAAGGATAATGGCCTGCAGCGAGAAAAAAGCCATAGGCTTATAGTCCTTGTAGAGTTTAAATATTGTAAACAACACTTTAAATCCGTCGGAATACGTATTAAGCTTTGATTCCGATCCTTCCGGTCTGTCACGGTATTCAATGATCACGTTATCGATCTGCATATGGTTATACACCGCATGGATCGTCATCTCTGTCTCTATCTCAAACCCTCTTGACAGAACAGGAAATGTCTTAACGAAATTATAGGAAAAAGCCCTGAAACCGGTCATGATGTCCTTGATATCACATCCGAACAGCCGGTTTATGGTCCCTCGTACCAGCGAGTTACCCATATTATGGAAGGGTCTTTTATTTTCAGTAAAATATGTTGAGGAAAGCCTGTCCCCTACCACCATATCGGAATTATAGTTTAAGACCTTGTCCACCATTTCAGGCGCATTTTCCATGGGGTAGGTATCGTCGGCGTCTACCATGACATAGCATTGGGCGTCTATCTCCCTGAACATCCTGCGGATGACGGCGCCTTTGCCCTGGGCGTACTCATATCTGACCACGGCTCCGGCTTCCTGTGCAAGCTTTACGGACGCATCGGTAGAATTATTGTCATATACATATACGATTGCTTCCGGAAGTGCGCGTTTTGCATCCTCCACAACCTTTTTTATTGTTTTTTCCTCGTTATAGCACGGTATTAATACTGCAATCTTGTCCATTTCAAAACCCGACCTGCATACCGCAGGATCCTTCGCTGTCCGAATCCGCCTTTAACGGTTTGCATACATCTGATCGTAATATTTCTCGTAATCTCCGCTGGTAACGTTCTTCATCCATTCTTCATTCTCAAAAAACCATCTGATGGTCTTGCGGATGCCTTCAGCGAACATTGTTTCAGGTTCCCAGCCGATCTCAGCCTTGATCTTGTCGGGAGCGATGGCATATCTGCGGTCATGCCCCTTTCTGTCTGTAACATAGGTGATCAGATCGTCTGTGACGTTTGCCCTTCTCGGATCATCTGCCGGCAGCATATCACGAAGCGTATCAAGGATGATGTGGATGATCTCAATATTCTGCTTCTCATTATGTCCGCCGATATTATAGGTCTCAAATAGCCTGCCCTTCTCCTGGACCATGTCTATAGCCTTGGCGTGATCTTCTACATAGAGCCAGTCTCTGACGTTTTTGCCGTCGCCGTACACCGGCAGCGACTTGCCGTGAAGCGCATTGTTGATGATCAGCGGAATGAGCTTCTCCGGGAACTGGAACGGGCCGTAATTATTGGAACAATTGGTGATGTTTGCAGGGAATTTATAAGTATCCATATATGCCTTAACAAGCATATCAGAACCTGCCTTGGACGCCGAATAGGGACTGTGGGGCGCATAAGGCGTAGTCTCATAGAAATATCCGCCGTCTTCATCTAAGGAACCATACACCTCATCAGTACTTACATGAAGGAACTTGTGATCCGGCTTGAAAGTCCCGTCGGGAAGCTCCCAGGCCGCCTTGGCACAGTTAAGCATGACTGCGGTTCCTATCACGTTGGTCTGAACGAATACTTCCGGCGTTTCAATGCTTCTGTCCACATGGGACTCAGCCGCAAAATGCACCACCCTGTCTATATCTTCCTTTGCAAATATCGCGCTTATGGCATCTTTATCACAGATATCGGCTCTCACAAAAGAGTATCCGGGATGATCCTCAATATCCTTAAGATTCTCAAGATTTCCTGCGTATGTAAGTTTATCCACATTGATTATGCGTATATCATTCCCATACTTGCGGAACATGTAATGAATATAGTTCGAACCTATAAAACCGGCTCCTCCGGTAACCAGATAAGTGTGCATGTGTTTTCTCCTTAGTATTTAACGTTCATATCAACATTGCCTTTTATGCCCGACACCTTACCCTTCGATGAATACTGCCAGTAATCTATCCTCGAAGCGGTGTATGTGGGCGACGCTGCGTACTGTGCAAGCCATATCTTATATGAAGTAAGCTGTGAGACATGCATTTTCTCGGAAAACCATGTCTTATTTGCATACACTCCCGCAGCATATCCGGAATTACGAACAGTCTGACAGAAGGCCTTTACAACCGCTGTTCGCGTGTCCGCGCTTATTTTATCTCCTCGGCCCCCTGACCCTTCTACATCAAGGAATATCGGAAGATTTAATCCATATCCTCCGCAGAGGTTAACTGCCATGGATGCTTCTTCAACGGCCTCAACTTCATTTACAGCCTGTGTATAGAAATACGCACCAACCTGTATTCCGGCCGCCTTTGCGCCTGAGATGTTAGCCCTGAACATCGGATCCTCGATAAGCGCTCCGGTGGAAGATCCTCTGTAACCGCATCTGATTATTACATAAGATACTCCGGAATTCTTAACCGCGCTCCAGTCTATGGATCCGTTCCACTTGGACACGTCTATTCCCATAGTACCACTTCCCGTAGACAGATGTCCATCGGAGTTAAAATGATATTTCGCTCCCTGGATGACCTGATCGCCGGTCACATAATCGCCGTTCTTATCAAAGAAATATGTGTTCCCGTCTATTACCTGCCAGCCTGTATATTTATATACCGCCGACGCATCGGATTTGACGTAAAAATCGGAATATTGGTCAAGATCAGCAACCGTAGCGGCCACATATCCGCCGGATTCATCTTTTTTAACATAAACCTGATTGCCGGAGGTATCCTTAAGCGGCGTAGTATCCGACGACTTATTCTCATCGTCTTCATTCTTAACGGAATCTTCTCCGTCAGCCGGCTTAACGGTGACATTGCATATCGCAAACATATCGCCGTCATCATTACTGGTAGCGGTGATAGTCGCGCTGCCCTCGCCATTGGCCGTTATCGTTCCGCCCGCAACGCTTGCAACGCCGCTGTCGGAGGTAGCCCATGATACGGATCCTCTCTCTGAGCCGTCTGCTCTTGTAACGGTTGCTTTTATCTCGGCAGTCTCGCCTACCTTAAGAGTAACGCTGCTTTTGCTGACAGATACGGATGCAACGGATTCATCCGTCTGTATGATCTCGGTTTTATCTCCGCTTTCATCGTCTTTCTTTTCTTCATCAGATTTCTCTTCTTCCGAATCCGTGTTGTCTTTTTCTTCTTTTTTATCGTCGCTGTCCGTATCTTCTTTTTTCTCAGTATCTTCCTTCTTTTCGGTGTTCTCGCCGCCCTCTTCGTCCTCTGCCTGGTCTGCGGACTGCTCTTCGGTCATCAGCCGTTCGATCTGTGAAGAATCGCCGGGATCTGCTTGCGCTCCCATAACAGGCATTCTGTATCTGCCTGATACTTCACCAAATAATCCCTTGAACAGATCGCCTGCCGATGCATTGGGGATCACAATGCTATCTTTGTCAATTTTAGTAAATCCGTCCTCAGATCCGCTTAACAGGGTTTTAGTCGATTCTACCCATTCAACCGTATCTGTGAGCACGGATTCCACCACGGTATCCTGTTTACCGGTATCTTCTGCGGCAGCATTTACTTCGGATTCCTTCTTGACTTCATCTGCCACATCCACTTTCTTGTATTCTATCTTGTCAGTGACCTTGATACCGGAAACCTCGGAGGGCATGGTATATTTCTCGTATTCTTCGCCGGTAAGCGGAGTCATAACGACCTTATAGGTTCCGTTGGGGACATCGGTATGATATATCAGACCGTCCTTATTTTCATCAGTCCATACATATTCTTTTCCCGAATCGGACGTTACGGTCACTTCAAAAGGAATACCTGAGATCAGTTTACCGGTTTCCTTATTGGAGAACTTTATCTTAAGGTCAGACTGGACGGACGCAACCTTAAGCACGATCGCCACGCCTTTTTCTTCGATAACGATCTCTTCAAGAACTTCTTCTTCCTGAAGCGGTTCTTCTTCAATGATCTCCTCTGTTACGGCGTAGTCGGCTCTCGCACTGACCGCGGCATTAAGGCCCTGCTCACCGATAACATATATGCCCGCGGTATTCTGACCCACTTCCGCAAAAGAAGCTACCTGGTTCTGTATTCCTCTGGCGTTTACAAAGACGCTGCCACTGACTATAGCAACCGCAAGTACAAGGATACCCGTTACGATTATAAGCTTGTCAGCTGTTGACATACCTGACAAAAAGCCTGTTTTCTCGGGCTCTTCATATTCCTGTTGCTTTGACCTGCCTGATTTTTTGCCTTTTGAAGATACTTTCTGAGATGCAGCCGATCTCTTTTTGCCGGATGTCACTTTAGCGGACTGTTTTACGCCGGACTTTTTGCCCTGGGGTTTTGAAGGCTCTCTTACGCCTGATCTTTTCGCCCGTAATTTCGCCTCGGCAAAAGCCTCAGCCTCTTCTTTCTCAGCCATCTGGGCTATGGCGGCCATGG
>JAEEGL012954974.1_pt1 | contig 22848 bp, 19 predicted proteins | sample 9134231 | NCBI WGS metagenome assembly JAEEGL01 (sample SAMN16246548, study PRJNA631951) | gut metagenome | biome: gut microbiome; feature: rumen; material: fiber-attached | host: Bos | place: Iran: Karaj | collected 2018-10 | reverse complement strand
GGATGTGATGGGGACACCGTTTGACTACTCCGGCCTGTTCGCGACCCCGGAGCACTACAATTCCGTGATGAAGACCACCTTCATCTCCTGCGGCACAGAAGACATGCGGCATGTCTACACCAGCGAACAAGTGCGGTAGCTTCAGGACCGCGGATACAACATCACCTACCACACCTATCCCGGCGACCACGAATGGAATGTCTGGCGGTGCTCCGCGCGGGATTTCGTCAAAACCCTGTTCCGCTAAGGTGCCAGGGGACGGTTCTCTGGTCAGTTGTCTGACAACTTACCGGAGAACCGTCCCCTGGGAGGCCGCCTGCCCCGGTTAAGGGACTGCTGCCGATAACAGAACAGCTACCGCCGTTTGTTCAGAAGATGCGCGATGATCGCGACAAAGACCGCAAGGAAGAGCATCCCTGCATCCACCGCAACCATCACCGCCATGAACTTCGCCTGCATCTTCTGCAGCACAAAAGCCGTAAGAAATGAGACCAGTGCAGCGATGAGGCAGATGATTATTCCGCGCTTTAGCCACAGCTTCCTCTTCTGCTCCTCCTCCTGGCTCTTCTCCCACTTCTCCCGTTCGAGCCTTGCGCGCATAACCTCGGCTTCATCCACGTTGTGAATCGTGTATTCATTTTCATTCTGCAGGAACAGTCTTGCCCCGCAGAATTCGCAGTATGCGGTTTCCTTGTCCAGGTCAGCATTTACGGACGCACCGCACTCCGGGCATTTCATCGCAACCATTTTCATAAGACATGTACCTCTGAAAAATCAGACAGAAGGTGGGGTTCCAGGGAGTGCCAGGGGACGGTTCTCTGGTCAGTTTTCTGACAACTCGCCGGAGAACCGTCCCCTGGCACCTCCTAGATATTTTTAAATCGGAACGGCTTGACCACCGAATATATGCAGTAAAGAGGATAGCTTCCCATGCTGAGCAGCCGGATATGCGTCTTACGGGTCACAAAGACGTTTTCCTTTACAATCAGCCGCTGCTCCGGCGTGAAAAGCCGCAGAATGTCAATATCCTTTACGGTCAGGATTTTGTCCTTATGCTTCTCCGCCATATGATCGCAATAGAAAAGCTTGCAGGAAATATTCCGCGTGGTACATCCCGTGGAGGTCTGCATATGGCATATAAAACAGCATCCGTTCGGAAGGCGCTGGTGCTTCGGATCCTCGCACATCCCATTCACATATGCGCAGATTATTCCGTTTTCTTCATTATACCTGTCAATGTAGTCACAGGCGCGGTCATAGACAAAACTCACCCGCTCCCGCCGTTTTTTCATATTCAGCGCGCGGGCGATTTCCTCCACCCGTTCCGCATGCACCCTGCTCTTTATCCGGAACTGGGTGAACAGATAAAGAGCGCTCCGATAGAGGGGGAGCTGTTTCAGAAACTTCTGATATCCGGTCTCGTCCGTAATCTCGATAGTTTTTACCATAAGAAGCCGCCTTTTAGTATGCCGAACCCATGAGAGGCGCTGTCCGGCCGCTCTCTCCGAAGCCAGGTTTATGCAACTCCCCGTGTGCAGACATCATGCTGCTGTCTGCAATGCCGGATAATATAGTCAGGCCCGAATTACCGGTTGATAAACCCAAGCCCGATCAGGCAGATCACCACGCCGATCACCTTGTTCCAGGTCAGTGCCTCGCGGTAGAGAAGAAATCCGGTGAACAGGAGGCCCACCGCAAGGAATGCGCTCTGGACGATAAACCCGGTACTTACCTGCCACCCCGCCTTGTACGCATAGATCCAGCCGACCTCCAGTCCGACGATCACGATGCCCAGGACAAGCGGAGCCCAGTTGGTTTTACCCAGTTCGCGTGTCAGTTTTGCCCCGCCGCCAAGTACGAAGAAAAAGACCGCGGACACCGCTGCTCCGACCAGATACGTCACAATCAGCGAAGCAAACGGGTTCATTTCCGCAGGAACGGATTTCGCACACACCTGGTAGACAATATTTGACAGAACAACAAGCGCGACAGGCCAGATATAGTTAATCATAGTGTTTTCCTCAGAGCCGGGGCCCAGGGAGTGCCAGGGGACGGTTCTCTGGTCAGTTTTCTGACAACTCACCGGAGAACCGTCCCCTGGCACCTTTTTTACGGGAACATCCGGCCGGTTGCCGCGATGTTTCTCAGGATACGGCCGGTAAATTTCATTGAGGCGCGCTCCGTGACGGATATCTGCCGAAGGGCGCAGAGTCTCGGAAGATTGCACAAAATGTCCATCCCTGCATCAGCAGGGACAAACTCTGTCCGGATTTCAAATTTCTCCCCGGCAATCAGGTTACTCTCAATGTACTGTTTTCTCTTCTCCGCTGCGGCCTGATTCAGTTCGCTCTTTGCCTCAATATTCAGATTGACATGGTTTGTCACGCTGCTGCTTTCTTCAAACCTGCTGATCATAACGGCACAGCCGGCCTTCTCACCAAGGTATTTATCCCCATCTTTGCGGAAATGGAGATGCTCCAGATATTCCTCGATCATCGTTGCTGTCGCTTCCACCCGCAGCTGCCCGCTGCCTTCGCCGCTTCCCGTGATCGCCGTCGTCCCGATAATATCGAAGAGCAGTTCATACTTATTCTGTACCGGGCGGTCCGGCACGAACAGCTCCTCCAGCTTCTCCGCTATTGCACTGTCCTTTCCTCTTCTCATATCCGCAAACCAGCTGTCGACATTCCTGTATTCCGCTTCGGGATCGCAGAAGGCATCAAGAAGCCGGATTTCCGGATCCGACAGGTCTTCCTCCACGGCTTCAAGCAGTGATCTGTGCAGTTTTTCATGGTTCATCTGCAGCAGAAGAAGCGCAAAAAGCCTGTCCTCATTCCCCTCATAAAGCGGATTCCCGATATGCCCGTACATGCTGAAAATCATGAAGAGCCGCTTGATCGATCTCGGATTCGTGTCCCCGAAGGCGCGGATGATCTCCGCAAAAACTTTTCCTTTCTCCTTTAGTCCGCCGCCCTCGTCCAGAAGGCTCGTCACATATTTCTCCACGTCGTACTGGTGGCAGGGAAGATTGAACGGGAGCTGAATCAGCTTGTCAAAAAAGCGGGACGCGTAATCTCCCTCATTCTCTCTGGTAAAACCATACTTTCTGCGCAGGCCTCTCCTGACAATCTCATGATCCAGCGCCAGGACAAATACGCAGTTCTCGCACTGCATGAAATTCTTCAGATCTTCCAGGAAGCTTACCGCGTTCTCCGGCTCCAGCCGGTCAAGATCATCCACGAAGAACACAATGCGGTTTATCCCGTATGATTGTTTCAATACGCCGATTTCCTTGTCCAGATGATCTTTCAGCTCGGCAATATGATCATAGATCAGGCCGGCTTCTTCAGAATAGTCCTGCTCCCCCGGAAGATTGGCCGCTCCCTGTACAGCGCTCTGGACAAACCGCATCACCGCTTCCAGAAGACCTGTCTTATCGATTGCCGCCGCAGTATTGCCCGCAAGAAACATTGCGCGGGTAAAATTACGCGGACCCTTCTTCTCTTTTGAATCGGCCAGTTCCTGGTCCTTCTCCCCCGCGGACTGCGCATTGTTTTCTTTAACATCCGCGTATTTTTTCCCGATTTCCTTATCCATCCGCCTGAGCAGCGGAAGGAAAAGATTACCGCCGGAAACTCTGGAATACTGCCAGGTATTGAAATCGATCTGGATCAGTTTTTTATTATTCCCGATCTTTGCCTTGATCATGTTCATCGCCGTCGTTTTGCCGGTGCCCCAGCCGCCCTGGATCGCGATGGTCATGGGCGTCGGACAGCCAAGGATGTAATTCGCAAGTCCCTCAAAATACCGATCCAGCCCAAGGGCGTCCTCCTCAGCCGGCATATCATTCAAACGGTTCGTATTGACAATCATCTCTCATTTCCTTTCACTAACCCTGAGGTACCAGGGGACGGTTCTCTGGTCAGTTTTCTGACAACTCGCCAGAGAACCGTCCCCTGGCAAGTTGTCAGAATTCTCGCCGGAGAACCGTCCCCTCGCACCAGTAATCCTTTAATGAATTATACTAGTGCGCCGATGTTCCTTCCAACAATGTGTCAGGAAAACGGCATGCTCAGACCGCGAAATAGTATTTCGGCGCCGGGATCACAGCGCTATAATCGCCATAGATGGAGGTATTGCCTTATGGGACTGAAAAGACCGCTTGTTGCGGAAATTGCGCATAACACTTACCTGATCAATGAATTCGGGATGGCCAGCTGCTACCTTCTTTTGGGAACGGAACGCGGTCTCCTGATCGACACCGGCTGCGGCATGTACAACATCCGCTCCATTGCGGACGAGTATTGTCTCCTGCCCTATGATGTGGTGCTGACCCACGGGCACGGTGACCACATCGGCAGCGCTGACCTCTGGGACAAGGCCTGGCTGCATCCCGCGGACTTTGGCATGGCGCAGGATATGGAAAGGAACCGCGAAATGATGCTGCGGTATCCTGAAATGATGCGGGTGCACGGAAGTTTTGACGTATATGACATTACTCCGGAACAGCTGCGGATCCCGGAACGGGTACCGGAGTACCTTGCGCTTTCCGATGGACAGATTTTTGACCTTGGAGACAGGAAGGTGGAGGTGATTCATACACCGGGCCACACACCGGGAGAGATCACTCTCATTGACCACAGGGAAAGAATTCTTTTCTCCGGCGACGCCTTAAACCCGAACCTTGGCATCATGAACACCAGCGTGACCACGGCGCTCGGAGGGCTGGAGAAGCTTGAATCCAGAAGATACCAGTTTGACCGGAACATGGGCGGGCACGCGGGCTACGGCGGGCGCACGGACAATATCAGCATGCCGCCTTCATGCCTTGATGACAGCCTTTTTATTCTCCGCTCGATACTTGCAGGAACAGCTGAACCGGTCATGGACGAATCGCCCTTCATGCCCGGCACAATGACTGCTCACATCAATTACGGTGCGGTGAGGATCAACTACGACCCTGAGAAGATCTAAAGGAAAGAACGGGGGAACTGCCATGCAGGAAAAAAACGTCCGCCGCGCGCCTGTCGTTAACCTGGCTCATGCGGCATTCAACATGAGAAACGAGGAAGCGATGTTCCGCTTCTACCGGGATATTCTGGGGATGAAGGAACAGTTCACGCTGACGCTGCGCCCCGTCCTGGACAGGCTCTCCGGGGAAGGCGCGGACGAAGAATCCATGTCCCCGGATAAGCGGGAGTATCTTCTCTGGCTCCGCGAGGCAGCGGACCGTCCCTGGATTACTTATTTGAAGCTTGCCGACGGCCAGTTCCTGGAACTGTTCCATAATCTGGGCCGCTTCTCGAGGGTCATCCCGGACCGCCGCGCTGTCTACGGCTATACAAAACTTAACTACGAGGTCGACGATGTCCTCGCGCTTAAAGAACATCTTGCTGCCGCGGGCGTGGAACTAAAGGATGACTTCCACCCGACGATTGACGGCGCTTTCGAGATTTCCGTACTCGACCCGGACGGAAACGAGGTGCAGTTCACCCAGTACGGCGGGCACGCAAGAATCACGCATGCCGCGGATCCCGGGCACAGATCCTTCTCCCGCGTTAATTACACGACGCAGGTAGCCTTCGACGTGCAGGACACCGCCGGGATGCCCGCTTTTTACGGTACAGGGCTAGGCCTGACGAAAAAACTGACCCTCACTGCAGGCGACCTCGCGGAAGCTGTCGGGCGCTCCGGGCACGCGGACCCCGCGATGCTTGACGCGCTGATGAGCAGGGCGGAGAAGCCCTGGATTGAATATTATGAGGCCGGCCCTCACCAGTACATCGAACTGTTCTACTCTCTGGGCGGTCCGGAGCTCAAGGAAGACCGCAATCTCGAGGATGCCTTCGGCTACCAGCACATCTGCCTTGAGGTGTCCGACATACACGCCGCATGGGACGCCGTCACCGCAAACGGCCTGAAACCCGAGACGGATATCACTCTCGGGCTGGCCGGTGCCCTGCAGTTCTGGCTAAGGGACCCCGACGGAAACCGCATCGAGATGATGCAATATCTCGAGGACTCCCTCCAGCGCAGATAAAGGTGCCAGGGGACGGTTCTGTGGCGAGTTTTCTGACAACTCGCCACAGAACCGTCCCCTGGTCAGTTGTCAGAAAACTCGCCGGAGAACCGTCCCCTGGCACTCAAGCCGTTTTTTCAGAAGCTCGTATCGCAGCCTCTTCTCTTCCTTCGCGAAGTGCACCTCCCGGAACTGTTCGGTGCAGTTGGTGTAATTGAGCCTGGTCTCCCCGAACTGCTCGCTGGTGAGGTCGAAGACGCACTCCCCGACGACATTGAAGCAGTGAAAGCTTCCGTCCGGAAGCGGAATTCCGAAAACCTTGCCCCCGAAATGGTCCTGCAGAAGGAACGCAGTGACGGAACACTGGCCAAGCGTCTTATTCTCCGGCGTCCAGTCCTTCCGCATCCGCGGCGCGCAGGTATCCGCGCTCCATATACCGGACAGGAGGTCATAGTACTCCCTCGGCGTTCTCCCGGCAGCATCGGTCACATCTGCTGTTTCCCAGCCGTAAAAACAGTAATTCTTCATTCCGCGGCCACCCAGTCCTCTAGCTCCGCGGCGCTGTCAATTCTTCTCGCGTCCGCGATCCTCGCACCGCCGATAAAGGGCTGCAGCATCGCGGCAGTTCTGCCGATCCCGCTCCCGCCGGACGTCGCAAAAATGTAAACGGTCTTCCCGTCCCAGTCATATCCCGCGCAGAAGCTGTTCACCACATCCGGCGCGCAGCCGTACCAGATCGGGAACCCGATATAGACGGTATCATACTGGTCAAAACTCCCGACGCTCCCGGAGACGGGCACATCCTTCTTGGAAAAATGCTCCCTGTTGCACCTTGCAAGCGGATTCCTATAGTTCAGATCCTCCCTGGAGTAGGGCGGATCCGGAACAATTTCAAAGATGTCCGCGCCAAGCATTCCGGCAAGTTCCCGCGCGGCCTGCGAAGTTTTGCCGAATTCCGCACTGAAGTAAGTTACAAGTGCTTTCATGTCCTGTCACCTTTCCTTTCCCATAAGATATCTGCTGCCGTCGTCCCTTATTGCGGAATAGCCAAGCCGTCTGTATAACCGGAATGCGGATTGGTTCGACTTCTCCACGTGAAAACAGATGCGCTTTATCCCGAGCCGGTCCGCGTAGGCCTCCGCCTCGCGGATAAGCGCGGATCCGGTTCCTCTTCCGCGGCTGGCTTCTGTGACGGAAAGATCGTCGAGATAGATATACTCCTCCGGTTCGCGGTGCACCTCCACAGACAAAAATGCGTCCGCCGGCCTGCCTGAAACATAAATCCTGTCCTCGCCGCCCCTCCAGTATTTATCCAGGTACCCTGGCTCATATCCCTGCACATCGTCCGTCCGATAAATCGTCCGGAGCATTTCCAGGAACAGCTCCCGGATTCGTTCCTCATCTTCCGGAACCGCGGTCCTGATGGAAAAACTTCTGCCTCCCGGACACCCGCTCCCGGGGCGAGCCTCAGAATTGTGCGGGCATATCTGCAGATCCGGCTGAGTTTTTCCATACTCGCAAAGCGCCGTGTATTCCCTGAGATACATGCCGCGGCGCTCCTCGTTGTCCAAAGCGTAATCCTGGTGCCTGGAGAAGATGGCGGCCGCGTCGGAAAGCGGCATCCACTCCGGGACAAGGCCGGCTTCAACCTCCGCCGGGGTAAGGCGTGCCGAGCCTTCCGCTGCCGGCTCACAGACGTAATAGTAGCTGATGTAGCGGTATTCCTCGTAAAACTCGTTAAGGACAAGGAAGAGCCGGACCGGATTTACAATTAGTCCCGTCTCCTCCTCCGCCTCGCGGATGCAGCATTCGTCCGGTGTTTCTCCCTCTTCGATGCCTCCGCCGGGGATCATGTACTGGCCCGCGCGGACTTCGTGGGAGAGAAGGATGCTTCCGTCCTTTATGATCACCGCGCGGGAGGCGCTGCGGGTTTTTGTGCACTGCTCAAACCGGTTGGCTCCGTAAATATTCACTTCCGGAATGTCCGCAGCAGCGGCGGGATCACCCTGCCTGCGGGAGATGTAGAGGAAGTGCGGCATATCGACGCCGCGGTAGTGTTTTGTCCAGGTGTCCGCCTTCCGCATGCCGTTCCGGAGCGCCACCTTCTGCGAGGGGATGTTCGTGTCACGGATAATGGAGCAGACTTCCTCTGCGCCAAGCACATCGAAGGCATAGCGCCTGCATGCCCGCGCAGCTTCCGCCGCGTACCCCTTATGCCAGTACGGCCGCTCGAAAAGATAGCCGATTTCCAGGACTTCCCGGTCCTTCCATGGCTGTATGGTCAGGCCGCACTGTCCGATCATCCGGCCGGTATCCTTTAGAATCACCGCCCAGAGGCCGAATCCGTGCTCCTCATACCGGCGAAGCTGCCTGGAGAGCCACTCCCGCACTTCTTCGCTGCTGAAGGCTCCCTCATACGCGTACATGGTCTCATCGTCCTGAAGAATCCGGCACAGAGCGTCGTAGTCGGACAGCTCCAGCCTTCTCAGATACAGCCGGCCGGTCTCCAGAATCATTCCTGTCTTCGGCATCATGTCATACCCCTTTTCAACTCAGCCGGGGAGTCCCCCGCCTCTTTAGGCGGTGAGTTGCAGCAAGCTTTACTCAGCGGCGGGGGACAATCCCCGCCTGAGCTGAAGCCTCCGGCAGATCGCATCCGCGCTCTGCGGAAGGGCCGTTCCAGGCCCAGGCGCGGTGCGCCACGAACGCCAGGGTGTTCCTGAACCATTGTATACCTGAACTCACGGGAGGTGCCAGGGGACGGTTCTCCGGTCAGTTATCTGACAACTCGCCACAGAACCGTCCCCTGGTCAGTTGTCTGAAAACTCGCCGGAGAACCGTCCCCCGGCACCTGCAAACTTTTTACCGGAGACGGCAAAGCAGATGAGGCAGAGCGTTACCTGAAGCACCGTGGAGCACGGAGTGGCGAGGCCTACGTGGAAGAGGGATACCGGAACTTCCCGGCTCATCAGGAAGGCCACGGGAATCCGGACGAGGAAAGCGCCGACGATCCCCTGGACCATCACGAAGCGCGTCATCCCGAGGCCGTTGAAAAATCCGATGAAGCAGAAGAGGAAGCATGTCAGAAGGCAGTCAATCGCATATGCCTTGAGGTAGTCCGCGGAGGCCGCGATTACCTCCGGGTCCCCGGAGAACACCGCTGACAGAAGATCCCCGCGCCAGAAGGTCACGGCAAACATGACGACAGCGAGCATCGTCGATACTCCGATGGCGTAAAGAAGTGCCCTCTTTGCCCTCCAGTACCTGCCCGCGCCGAAATTCTGCGCGACGAAGGCAGCCATTGCCTGCATGAACGCAGACGGGATCAGCATGATAAAACCGCAGACCCTCTCCGCCACTCCCATCCCTGCGGAGGGAATAAGCCCGAGGCTGTTCACGATGGCAAGAAGCACAAGGAAAGAGATGCCGACAAGCAGATCCTGCAGCGCGATCGGCAGTCCCAGCGCCGTCACCCTAAGAATGATAGCCTTCCGGAAACGGAGGTCCCTTTTCTCCATCCGGAACGGAAGAGTTTTTCTTCTCAGCAGAAGAAGGGAAATGAAAACGCTTATCGCCTGTGCGAAAACTGTCGCGGCAGCGGCGCCTTTCGCTCCCATGTGGAATCCGGCGACCAGGAGAAGGTCGCCGGCAATATTGCAGATACAGGCGATAAAAACGGTCATCAGAGGAGTTTTGGAGTCCCCGATCCCCCGGAAAATACTGCCGATCAGGTTGTAGGCAATGATAAAAACCGAGCCGAAGCCGCAGACGCGGATGTAGTCCGCCGTCGCCGCAAACGCCGCCTCCGGAGCATTCATGAGCGCGCTGAGGGGGCGGCAGAGAACCGGGATCAGCACGGTAAAAGCGAGTGCGACGGCGCCGAACAGGCAAATGCTGCTCCCCACGGCCTCTCCGCCCTCCTGCCCTCGCCCTTCGCCAATACGCTGGCCAAGGAGGATCGTCGTGCCCATGGCAAAACTTGTCACAAGGTTGGTGATAGTCATCATCATCTGCGAGCCCGTCGAAACCGCCGAGACATCCAGCGGCTGCGCGAACTGCCCTACGATCAGAAGATCAACAGCCCCGTACATCGCCTGCAGCAGCATCGCGAGGAAAACCGGGATCATGAACCGGATCAGCGGTCCCAGGATTTTTCCCGTTGTGAAATCATTTGTTTCCATTCTGTACTGCCCTCCTCAAAAAAGAAACCGGACAAGACGCAGGCATCCCAGCCTGCCATCTTATCCGGTCGATCATTTCCTTCGAACAATCCACCCTCCGATGACCTGCAAATTCTATCACAAATTCTGATGAAGAGCCAGGGGACGGTTCTCCGGCGAGTTGTCTGACAACTGTCCAGGGGACGGTTCTTTGGCGAGTTGTCTGACAACTGTCCACAGAACCGTCCCCTGGCAAGTACCTGGCAAATATTCTGATATCTCTTGACAGCAGTAATCTTTGTGATATCATAATGATATCTGTTTTGTATGAATTAACCGCTTCACATTCAGGAGGTAACGAATTCATGAAAGAAAAAGTTTTGACAAATCACAAAAACGGCATGCTTGTTCTGCTTCTTGTCATAGCCACCTATTTCCTTGCCTTCGCCGGCATGTTCGCGGGAATCGCGCTCTCTCCTTTTATCGCGGTCATCTGCGTCGTCTGGATGTGCATCGGCTGGATCTTCTTCCTCGGCCTTAAGGTTCTCGGCCCCCAGGAGGCGCTGGTCCTGACGCTCTTCGGCAACTATTTCGGAACCATCCGCGAGCCCGGTTTTTACTTCGTCAACCCCTTCTGCACCGCGGTCAACCCCGCTGCACAGACAAAACTTCGCCAGTCCGGCGACGTGGACGGCGGTGACCAGGGCGGTGCCGCGGCGATCCTCGCGAAGAGCGTGACAGGCGGCGGCCAGGCTGCTGCCGTTTCAACCGGCAAGAAGATTTCCTTAAAGGTGATGACCCTCAACAACGCCCGCCAGAAAATCAATGACGTCCTCGGCACCCCGGTTGAAATCGGAATCGCTGTGATGTGGCGCGTCGAAGACACGGCGAAGGCGGTCTTCAATGTCGACAATTACAAGGAATACCTCTCGCTTCAGTGTGACTCCGCTCTGCGCGACATCGTCCGTCTGTATCCCTACGACGTCTCCCAGGGTGTGGACACGACCGGCGACGGCCTGGCGGACGACGGCTCGCTGCGCGGCTCCTCCGTCATCGTGGCCAAGAGAATCCGCGACCAGATCCAGGAGAAGGTGGATGAAGCCGGCCTGACCATCATCGACGCCCGCATCACCTATCTCGCCTACGCTCCCGAGATCGCCGCCGCGATGCTGCAGCGCCAGCAGGCAGCCGCCATCGTCGACGCCCGCAAACTCATCGTCGACGGCGCCGTGGGCATGGTGGAAATGGCACTTGACCGGTTAAGCGAGAACAAGATCGTCGACCTCGACGAGGAGCGCAAGGCCGCGATGGTTTCCAACCTGCTTGTCGTGCTTTGCGGCAACTCCGAGGCGCAGCCCATCGTCAATACCGGTTCGCTCTATTAAGTAAAAACTCTTCCGACCAAGGATGGTGAATTCATGGCAGAAAAGAAACAGATCCCGCTTCGGCTGAACGAAAAGCTGTATAACGCGATCGCTGCCTGGGCGGAGGACGACTTCCGCTCCGTCAACGGCCAGATTGAGTATCTGCTGACCGAGTGCGTCCGCCAGCGGAAAAAAGACGGCAAGTACGTCTCCGAACACCTCGACGAACCGCCGGAACTGGATATCCGGTAACAAGCAGGTGAGCCAGGGGACGGTTCTGTGGCGAGTTGTCAGACAACTCGCCACAGAACCGTCCCCTGGCACCTCAAATGCTTTCGCGGATTCTCTGCGCAAGCATGGTGCCGCGCCGGTCCACGGTGATGTTTTTCACCGCATAGGAGAGGGCCCGCCTTGTCCCGACGAGGACGAGAACCTTCTTCGCCCTCGTGATGCCGGTATAGATGAGATTTCTCTGCAGCATGACGAAGTGATTCATGAGAACCGGCATGACAACGATGGGGTACTCCGACCCCTGAGCCTTGTGGATGGTCGTGGCGTAGGCGAGGACCAGCTCATCAAGCTCGGAGACGTCATAGACCACGCTCCTGTCGTCGAACCGCACCGTCAGTTCCCGCTCCTCCAGATCTGCGGATTCGATCACGCCGATGTCGCCGTTGAACACCTCCTTGTCGTAATTATTCCGGATCTGCATGACCTTATCCCCGGCCTTGTAAAGCACGCCCCCGCGCCGGAGCCCCGTCCCGCCGGGATTCAGTGCCTCCTGCAGCACCTGGTTCAGGCTGGATGCGCCGACGATGCCGCGCTGCATCGGGGTCAGGACCTGGATTTCCGGGGAGGGAATGCGGTAGTAGGCAGAAAGCTTTGTCTTCACAAGATCAACGATGGTCTGTGCCGCCTCCTCCGCCAAAACTGACGAGTCCGCTGCGTCCTTCCCCTTCTTCTCCGCCTGTTTCTCCATGTCCATGAAGAAGAAATCACTCTGCCTTCCGTTGGAGATGTCCGGCATCCTCCCGCTGTTGATGCGGTGGGCGTTCATGATGATGCGGCTTTCCGAAGCCTGCCGGAAGATCCGGGTCAGACGGACAACAGGGAAACGCCCGGAATCGATGATATCCCGGAGCACATTGCCGGCGCCCACGCTGGGCAGCTGGTCGACATCGCCGACCAGGATAAGCGTCATGGAATCCGGCACGGCGCGGAGAAGGCTGTACATCAGCATGATGTCGATCATGGAGCACTCGTCAACGATGAGGACATCGCCCTCGAGAGGTTTTTCCTCGTTTCGCTGGTATCCCTCGGGCGGCTTCACCTCGAGGAGGCGGTGGATGGTCTTCGCCTCCATCCCGGTTGCCTCGGACAGGCGCTTGGCTGCCCTTCCGGTCGGTGCGGCGAGAAGGATCCTAGCCCCGGCTTCGCGGAACGCGGTGATTATTCCGAGGGTCGTCGTTGTTTTGCCGGTGCCCGGGCCTCCGGTAAGGACGAGCACCTTGCTCCTTACCGCTGCCAGGATCGCCTGCATCTGAATCTCGTCGTAGCGCATTCCGGTGCGGCGGCTGATCCTTTCCGCGAGACCGTCGGGATTGACGCGGAAGCCGGAGTTTTCCCGGAAGATTGCGGCGAGGCGTTTCGCGGTGCCAAGTTCGGAGAAGTAAAAAGGCGGCAGATAGATCGCCTTCTCCGGACCGGCGGCTGAGACGGCGGTTTCCGCCCCGCCGGGCGTGCCTCCGGACATGTCCTGGTTTTGAGCTGAAGAGTTTTCCGAAGGCAAAACTGATCCCCCGGCTCCGGGCGCATCTGTCGTCGGGATGTCCTTCACGATCACGTCCTTGGTCCGGATCATCTCGTCGAGGGTGATGGAAAGTACGCCGTCCTCCACATCCAGCAGCTCCGCGCCGGTTTTTACAAGCTGCTCCCTCGTGGCGTAGCAGTGCCCTGCGTCGGACAGCCTGTTCAGCGTGTAAAGAATTCCGCTGCGCAGCCGCACATACTTTTCCTTGTCAAAACCCATCTTCTCCGCGATGGTATCTGCGGTCTTAAAACCGATGCCCCAGATGTCATCCGCGAGGCGGTAAGGATTCTCCCGAACGATAGTAATGCTGTCGCTGCCGTAAGTTTTGAATATCTTCGTCGCGTGGCTGGTGGAGACGTCGTGATCCTGCAGGAAGAGCATGATGTTCTTGACTTCCTTCTGCTCCTGCCAGCTGGTTTTGATGCGCTCCACGCGCAGGCGTCCGATGCCGGGCACTTCGATGAGGCGGTCCGGTTCTTCCTCGATCACGTTAAGCGTCTCCGCCCCGAATTTCTCCACGATGCGCCTGGCGAATTTCGGTCCGACGCCTTTGATGAGCCCGCTGCCCAGGTACTTCTCGATGCCGTACACGGTGGCGGGCAGCGTCTCCTCATAGCTCTCCATGGCGAACTGGCGGCCGTACTTCGCATCCATGCGCCAGTTCCCGGTAAGCGACAGCACACTCCCGACATAGACCTCGGCCATCTGACCGACGACGGTCACCAGATCCTGATAGCCCCTGGCGCGGCATTTGATGACGGAGTAGCCGTTCTGCTCGTTCTGATATGTAATTCGCTCCACAACACAGCGCAGATATTCCATGCTTTATCCTGAAACCGGCCTGTTATTCTCCGGCCGTTTTTCTGTATGTTCCGGGCACCCGCCTGCGGACGGGCGGCACCTTGTTCCATTTCCGGGGGACTTCCGGCTTCTGGCTTCAGAGCTCTTTCTCCACCGCCTCCAGGAGGGTCTCGTCCGCGGGAAGCCAGTTCACCTGGCGCAGGCTTGCCCGCGTCAGCCACTTCGCCGCCTCATGCTCAAGAAGCGTCAGGCGGCCTTCCTTCAGGCTGCACAGGAAACAGTCCATCGACAGGTGAAACTCGGGATAATCGTACTCCACGGTGGCCAGATATTTATCCGCCTCGATCAGCGCGTCCAGTTCCTCGCGGATCTCCCGTACCAGGGCCTCTTCCGGCTTCTCCCCCTCCTCGATCTTGCCTCCGGGGAATTCCCACCAGTCCTTGTAATTTCCATACCCGCGCTGCGTGGCAAAAACAACCGCTTCACCCCGGTCATTTACCGACCGTATCACCGCCGCCGCGACTCTGATAATCTTCATTCTCTCCTCCAGGGTGCCAGGGGACGGTTCTCTGGCGAGTTGTCAGAATACTTGCCAGGGGACGGTTCTCCGGTCAGTTGTCAGAATTCTCGCCGGAGAACCGTCCCCTGGTCAGTTGTCAGAATTCTCGCCAGAGAACCATCCCCTGGCACCTTCCACCAGCTGGCGGATGTTCCGGGGTGTGGGGTCGATGCTGTAGGGCCACTCGACGAGGCACACGCCGTTCTCCGCGCAGAGCTGCTTTTTCCGCTGATCGAGGGCCTGCCGCCCGGAGAGCGCCTCCTCCCCGCCGAAGAACTCCACCGGAAGGTAATGCTGCACGCCCTGGTACTCGACCGCCGTCCGGATCGAGGGAATGTACAGGTCCAGGCTCTGCCGGCCGAGCCACTCCGGCCGGTACTGGTAGAGCGTGTCCGGGTATTTCTCCCGGACCGCCCGGAAAAGCGTAAGCTCGTGCTTCCACTTCGGCCGGATCACGCCGTCGGCCGTGAGCGAAGTCCGGATCTTCGTCCTCTCCAGCCTCCAGTTCGTCCTTAATCCGTCCTTTTCCTCATAAAGCATGAGATCCCTGTACCACCACTGGAACACTGGCATGACTTCCGTCGTCAGCGCATGGAAAAACTCCAGCTCGGACCCGAAATACCCGCACTCCAGGATATGCTCGATATTTCTGCGGACATACACCGTCTTCGCCGGGTTGTGATAATAAGGAAGATTTCCCTGATACTTCGCAAGCGCGTCCGGCAGATAGGGCGATCGGAGCACAACTCCCTTCTCCATGAGATGGCTCTGGTACCAGGGCAGCGAGTAGTCATACAGGGAGTAGCCCCCGTACAGATCCTCCGATGAATTAGTGTACAGGAGATGGTACATGAGGAGGACATCGTCCATGTTCTCCTTGCTGAACACGGCGAGATAATGCACCTTGTCCTCATCCGGGAAGAGATTTCGGACAGGGCAAAACTTTTCCGCTCTCCGGCACACCTCCAGGATGACAAAAAACTGTGACACAAAGCTCTCCGGAAAAAGGAAGCAGGCAGTGCGGTCCGTATCGAAGCCGGAAAACTGCGCCATGAACGCTTTCACATACGGGTTTTCCGGAAACGGCCCGTGCCTCCGGATAAGCTCCATTGTCGCCTGCCGGTAGGCGAGATCCGCCCAGGAGAGCTGCACAAGGAAGCGCTCACATTTCTTTTCCCCGTACTCCTCCCTAAGCCCGTCAAAATCCTTCCGGCAGGACTCATGCTCTTCCAGCAGTTCATCGAGCGTTGTGAAAACTGTCCTCTCATGATACTGCGGATACCTCTCCCAGAGCATGTTCAGGCGGTCGAAGGAACAGGAAGGCAAAGGTTTCCGGTGCGGAGCGGGCAAGTTTTGGCTCCCGGACACGTTCTGAATCTTCTGTCCGATGCCCTCCGCCATATCGTCTCCTCCGCCTTCTCATGAAACTGCCCGGCCCTTTTTCGGGACCGGGCAGGCAGTTTTCCTCACAGGATGCCGTTTTCACAGGCCGCTATCCCTTCGCCTTCATGTTCTCTCTGTAAATCTGGGCGAGGCCGCCGTGGGAGGTCTCGCGGTACTTCTCATTCAGGTCGAGGCCGGTGCGGTACATTGTCGCGACTACCTCGTCAAAGGAGATCTTGCGGGTCGCGTAAAGGAATCTGGACAAATTGACCGCGCTCAGGGCACGCATTGCGGCGACGGCGTTGCGCTCGATGCAGGGGATCTGCACCAGGCCGCCGACGGGGTCACAGGTAAGGCCCAGGTTGTGCTCCATCGCGATCTCCGCAGCGTACTCGATCTCATCGATGCTCAGGCCCTGCAGCTGTGCGACAGCCGCCGCAGCCATGGAGCAGGCGCTTCCGATCTCCGCCTGGCAGCCGCACTCGGCGCCGGAAATGCTCGCGTTGGTGCGGATCACGTTGCCGACGAGGCCGGCGACCGCCAGCGCATCGAGGATTTCCTCCTCCGGGAAGCCCCTGTCCTTATACATGTAGTAAAGGATGGAAGGCAAAACTCCGCAGCTTCCGCAGGTAGGCGCGGTAACGACCACATTCTCCGCCGCATTTTCCTCGCTGACCGCGTAGGCATAGGCGGCGATCACGCGGTTCATCTGCACGTCCGCGCTCTCGTTGTAGCACCGCTTGCCGTAGAGATATTTCGCTTTTCTCGTCAGGTTTAGTCCGCCGGGAAGGATGCCCTCCGCCTCAAGGCCCCGCTCCACCGCGTTCTGCATGGCCTTCCACACGGTTTTCAGGTACTCCCGCAGGGTGTAGCCCTCGAGAATGTATATCAGCTGAAGGATGCTGATCTTCTCCTGGTTGCAGAGTGCGACGATCTCGGAGAAGTTTTTCTGCGGATATACTTCCTTGTCCTCCGCGGAGGACTCGTTCTCGATCCGGATCGAGCCGCCGCCGATACTGAAAATCCGGGTGGCCGCGATCTCGTTTCCGTCCTTGAACGCCTTAAACAGCATGGTGTTCGGGTGCGGAAGATCCTTCTCCTTCGTCTCATGATCAAAGATGATCTTCGCGCCGGGCAGGCCTTCCAGAATCGCCTTTCCCGTTCCATGTCCCTCGCCGGTGAAGGCAAGAGAGCCGAACAAGGTTACTTCATAGGAATCCGCGTCGGGGTAGCGGCTGCCGAAAGTCTGTGCCGCGTGGTACGGACCGACGGTGTGGGAACTCGACGGCCCGTTGCCGATCTTGTAAACACTGGTAATACTCTTCATCAGATATGAACATCTCCTTTCCGGTGCCGGGTGCCAGGGGACGGTTCTCCGGTCAGTTGTCTGACAACTTGCCAGGGGACGGTTCTCTGGTCAGTTGTCTGAATACTTGCCAGGGGACGGTTCTCTGGTCAGTTGTCTGAATTCTCGCCAGAGAACCGTCCCCTGGCACCTTCCCTGGCACCTTGGTCAGCTGCGGATCCGGCCGGTTTAAAGAGGAAGCTTCTTCCCCTCCTTCTTCCACTCCAGGAACTCAGCGGTCGCTGTGAAAATAACGTCGCCGGAGGAGTTAAGGGCGGTCTCCAGGGAATCCTGGATCACGCTGACGATGAAGCCGACGCCGACGATCTGCATCGAAACATCATTGGAGATACCGAACAGCGAGCAGCCGAGCGGAACCAGAAGGAGCGAGCCGCCGGCAACACCGGAAGTTCCGCACGCGGAGAAAGTCGCGACAACGCTTAAGAGGATGGCCATGGGCAGTGTGATCTCCGCGCCTGCGGTATAAGCCGCGCAAAGGGCGAAGGTCGTGATAACAGCTGCCGCGCCGTCCATGTTGATGGTAGAGCCGAGCGGAATGGAAACGGAGTACATGTCCTCGTCCAGGCCGAGCTCCTTGCAGAGCTCCATGTTGACAGGGATGTTAGCTGCGGAGCTTCTGGTGAAGAACGCGGTCACACCGCTCTGGCGGATGCACTTGAAGATCAGCGGATAGGGATTGTGGCGCAGCGTAATACCAACGATGAGCGGATTGACAACAAGTGCGACGAGGAGCATGGACACCACGAGGACAAGAACAAGCTCGCCGTAGGTAGTGAAGATCTCGAGTCCGCTGGAAGAAACCGCGTCAAACACCAGACCGAGGATACCGAAAGGAGCGCAGCTGATGACCCAGCGCACAACCTTGGAAACGCCGTCCGCAAGATCCTCCATGATCTTCTTGGTTCCTTCGCCGGCCATCTTCAGCGCAAGACCGAAAATTACTGCCCAGAACAGGATGCCGATGTAGTTGGCATTCGCGAGAGCTTTGACCGGATTGTCGATGACGCTCATAAGCAGGTTCATGATAATCTCGGACATGCTCCCGGGTGCGGTATAGCCCTGGCTTGCATCAATTCCGGCAAGCGTGATGGTGACGGGATGAATGAAATTAACGAGCACCGCCACAACAGCCGCACAGAGTGTGCTGAACAGGTACAGGAAAATTACGGTGCGGAATTTCGACATGTTGCCGCCCTTGGCGTTCGCGAGAGACGAAGCGACAAGCACGAAAACCAGAAGCGGTGCGATCGCTTTCAGCGCTCCGACGAAGAGCGTGCCGAGCACGGCAACTGCGCGGAAATTCGGGACCGCGAGACCGAGGATCGCGCCGATCACCAGACCGATCAGGATCCGTACAATAAGACTGAGTGAGTTCCATTTTTTGATCATTCTTAACCCCCTTGTTTTACAGTTCCCCCATAAATAAGTTAAACCGCCCGAGGCATCCCTACGGTCTCCATGTCTGTGACTATTCAAGATGCTCTGACGGCTATTACTAAAGTATTTATATTATACGCCTACGCCCCGCTGGTTGAGAAGGTGCCGGGGGACGCTTCCCCGGTAAGTATTCAGAATTCTCGCCAGGGGACGGTTCTCCGGCCAGTTGTCAGACAACTAGCCACAGAACCGTCCCCTGGCACCCCTGAACCCAGGGACTTTCTGCATCGGATAGGCCGGCTGATGCTGCCCATCCGACGCTTTACGTTGAGCCATGCCGGCAACTCATGAATGCAGCGCGATCCCTCACTGTCGCAGCATTCACCGTATGGAATACCAGGAGCGCACAGTTCATTGCTGACGCGCAAAGAAAAGGAGCTGCGTAAAATCCGCAGCTCCCTGCCCTGTTCTGTCCGTTATGTCTGGTTTTTCCGGCAGCTTCGAATCCGGCTGCCATCCCCGCTTCCGGAATTCCTCCGGAATCTGGGAAGTTTTACAGCAGTGCCTTCACACAGGCCTCAACCTCGGCCATGTCCGCGGTGGGTTCAAAGCGCGCGACGACATTGCCTTCGCGGTCGATGATGAACTTTGTGAAATTCCATTTGATATCCGGCTTTTTGTCCCAGTCCGGATCCGCCTCGGAGAACATCTTCTCCAGAAGCGCCTTGTACTGGTGCTCGCCGAAGCCCTCGAAGCCCTTCTGGGACTTCAGGTAGGTGTACAGCGGAAGCTCGTTCTCACCGTTCACATCCGACTTCTTCATCTGCGGGAATGTCGTATTGAAGTGCAGTGTGCAGAACTCATGAATTTCATCGTCCGAGCCGGGAGCCTGGCCGCCGAACTGATTGCAGGGGATGTCCAGGATTTCCAGACCCGCATCGTGATAATCCCTGTACATCTGCTCAATCGGCGCGTACTGTGGAGTAAAGCCGCAGCCGGTCGCCGTATTGACAACCATGATGACCTTGCCCTTATAATCCGCAAGATTCAGCTCCCCGCCCTTTCCGGTAGTTACGGTGTAATCATAGATCATTCGTTTTTCCTCCAATCCCTGCTGCCATTTAGCTGTATGAATCTATGGTACGTACACACTAATATTATGAACCAGCGGAGCACGCCTTGTCTTCACTTTCCGCAAAAAACGGCGGAGTGCAGGTGCCGGAGGTTCCAGAGCCAGGGAGAGCCAGGGGACGGTTCTCCGGCCAGTTGTCAGAAAACTCGCCACAGAACCGTCCCCCGGCGAGTTGTCAGAATTCTCGCCACAGAACCGTCCCCTGGCACCTCCCGGCAGCTCCGGCTGTACCTACTCGATATTGTTTACGATCCCGGCGAAGAGAATTGATCCGTCCAGGCCGGTGACAACGAAGCAGAACGGACGGTCGAGGACGAAATCCACCGGCTCGGGCTGCATTGCCGCCGCGCCGTCCAGCATGAGCGCGGTATACGCTGCACCGGTGACGCCCTCCTCGTCGATCTCCACCATGGCGGCGTGCTCGGCACGGGAGAGGAACACCCCCTCCGCCTCATCGGTGAGCGGCGAAAAATCGGCAGTTTCCGCGCTCAGCGCGTCGGTGATTCCGAGCGCCTCAAGCTTCTCCCTTAAGTCCGTCCTCTCCCGGACGGTAAACTTCGGGATGGTCATCCGCACCAGCGCGTAAGGAATATTGAGGCCGTCACCGTGGCGGAGGACATTGAACATCGCCGGATCGGTGATGATCTCCTCCGGCGTCACGCCCTCCTCCGGCAGGAAGAAAAACATCTCTCCGCTGTCATTCAGGTCAAGGCTGATGGCGGAAAACTTCTCCCTCCGGTAAATTCCCATTCCCTGGGTACTGTGCATCATCTCCGCTTCCGCATCTCCCGCTGTTCCGTGGAAAACTTCCCTCCCCGTCTCGCTTTCCGAAAACTTTTCCGTCCACGCAGCCTTGTAGTAAATTGTGGAAATCAGCGCAAGTACGGTCTGCTTCTGCAGGGAAAGGCCGCTCACATAATCGGAGAGCAGCCCGCCCGTGTGCTCATCAGTCCAGCTCTGCAGCGCCGCATTCATCTCCGGCGAGCCCATCACACCGCGGAAAGACGCGGCACAATAATCACTGGCGAGCCTGTGCAGCGTATCCTCGTTATAGCCGATGTCATTCCGGAGCCACAGGGAGTTCGCAAGCTTGCTCGTCAAAACCGGTGTATCCGCGGTATTTGCCGCCCACAGCGCGCCGGCACGCTCTCTTAGGGCCTCCGGACTCTCCGCCCGCAGTGTCCTTAGGATTTGTTCCCTCGTGCTGCCGTCCGCGGTCTCCGCGAGCATCGCCAGTGCGAGATAGACATTGAGGGGTGAGCAGACGCTGTTTTCGCCGGAATCCGAGATCAGAAGCTCCCTCATCAGTTCCGCGCAAAACTCCTCCGTCCCGCCGCTTAACTCCGCCGACCGGTTCGCAGCATCCCGGCTGGCCGACCACCACTCCCAGTGCGCATCACCGAAGAGGAATGTCTCCGGATCCATGTCCGCGAAGGTGGAGTTTTGGCTTTCCCCCTCCGGGGCAATGACCACCGGAGAGCCAGGGGACGGTTCTCTGGCACCTTTTCCGGCTTCATCTCCGGCACCTTCTCCAGCTCCATTTCCGGCATCTTCTCCGGCTCCACTTCCTGAACCTTTTCCTGCCGCAGGCGAAATCCAGACGCCATCCGCGTCCTCCTCACCGCTTTTCTCCCCTGCATAGATGAAATAGACGCGGATGTCATATTGAACAAAATCCCCCGTCCCGCGGAAATCCATCACAGGCTTGGTGATCCTGTATTTTCCGGGCTCCAGCTCCCCGTAGAGCCAGTCCCAGGCTATCTTCCAGTCGCTGCCTCCGCTCTCCGGGTCCGCGGGTATAAGGTACGCAACGTCATTAACGGCCCATCCATCAATGATGGGTTCCAGCGGAATCCACTCCTCCGCGGTCAGCTTCTCCATGGAATAGTCTTCGCCGTACTCCAGCTGCCCTGCGGCAAGCTCCGGATCCCACACCCTGAAGTTGATCACCGCACCTTTTCCCGTGATATTCCGGGCCTCGGCGATAAGCCCGATCTCCGGGATCTCCGAATCACTCTGGAAATACCCTGTGCCTCCTTCGGCTGCCTGCGGATCAAGCTTCAGCGAATCGAGAATGTCCATCGTGCGTCCCCTGTCCGCGACACTCCAGCTCTCCGTGGAAATATTCTGTGCCACGACACCCTCGTTAACCCCCGCAAAACTCACGAAATCCCACATCTCGTGCTCATCATAGGTCCCGATCCGCGCCTCGTCTCCGGCCAGAGATACCTTCTCCTCCCGAAGGCCCGTACCGCACACGCCAAAGTTTTGCATAAAGCAAAGATCGATGTGCCCGCCGGGTGCCCCTGCCGGCCTGAGCAGCATCCCATAATCCCCGAAGCCGCTTTCTGCGCTGTCCGCGGTGTACGGCATATACTCCCAGCCCTCCGGCAGCGATGCCGAAATCTGCCCGAACGGCCCCGTCACCTCCGCCCGGAATGTGCCGGAGGTGCCAGGGGACGGTTCTGTGGCACCTTTTTCCGAAACAGCTTCGCGGCGGCTGCCTTCATTTTCTTTTGCTGATGCCGGATAGTTTTCGCTGTTTTCTTCAGCCTCCGCCGAAGCCTCCCCGTGAAACGGTTCTGAACTCTCCTCCGCCGTTATGCCCATGCCGCCCGGCGCCGGGCTTCCCCCGCCGTTCCCGGAAGAAAAAGGAGCGGCGCATCCGGAAAGCAGGATCGCCGCGGCAGCAATAAGGCCTGTCAGTGTGTGAAAATGCCTCGTCTTCATCGTCTTCATCGTATACCTCCCCAGATCGAACTGGCTCTATATCCTAATAAACGCGGCATTTTATGAAATATTGCAGCGTCGGGAAAGTGCCGGGGGACGGTTCTCCGGCGAGAATTCTGACAACTGACCAGGGGACGGTTCTCCGGC
>JAEEGL010898602.1_pt1 | contig 22848 bp, 9 predicted proteins | sample 9134231 | NCBI WGS metagenome assembly JAEEGL01 (sample SAMN16246548, study PRJNA631951) | gut metagenome | biome: gut microbiome; feature: rumen; material: fiber-attached | host: Bos | place: Iran: Karaj | collected 2018-10 | reverse complement strand
ATGGGCGAGGGCAGCGGCGACCTGGACGAGGGCCTCTGCATCTTCATGGGCCATGTGGGCGACATGTTCAACCATACCGGCAAGGGCAGGCCCTGCTCCGTGGCCGAGGCCAAGGCGCTGGTGGCCAAGTGTGAGGAGCGCGGCTGCGTCCACCAGATCACCACCCTGCACCAGGGCGAGACCTTCGCCATCTGCAACTGCATGACCGAGAGCTGCCTGGCCCTCGGCGTCAGCCAGTACTACAACACCCCCGCCACCTCCGCCAGCAACTATGTGGCCGAGATCGACGAGGAAAAGTGCGTGGCCTGCGGCCAGTGCACCGACCACTGCGCCAACAACGCCATTCAGATGGGTCAGAAGCTCTGCGCCAAGACCCCCATCGTCCACGAGCACAAGGAGCTGCCCGACGACATCGAATGGACTCCCGAGCACTGGAATCCCGAGCACCGCAGCAACCGCGAGTATGTGGCTCCCGAGGGCACCGCGCCCTGCAAGACCGCATGTCCCGCCCACATCGCCGTCCAGGGATACCTCAAGCTGGCCGCTCAGGGGCGCTATCTCGACGCGCTGGAGCTGATCAAGAAGGAGAACCCGCTGCCCGCCGTCTGCGGCCGCATCTGCAACCGCAAGTGCGAGGACGCCTGCACCCGCGGCGATATCGACCGCGCCGTCGCCATCGACGAGGTCAAAAAGTTCATCGCCGACCGCGAGCTCGAGCGCGACACGCGCTTCGTGCCGAGAAAGCTTTACGATTTCTCCGACAAGAAGATCGCGGTCATCGGCGCCGGCCCCGCCGGTCTGAGCTGCGCCTATTTCCTCGCCGCCGACAACTACCGGGTCACCGTCTTCGACAGGAACGAGCTGCCCGGCGGCATGCTGCGCTACGGCATCCCGAGCTTCCGTCTGGAGAAGACCGTGCTCGACGCCGAGATCGACGTGCTCAAGGAGCTGGGCGTGATCTTCCGCTGCGGCGTGGAGGTCGGAAAGGACGTCACGATCGAGCAGCTGCGCGCGCAGGGCTTCGACGCCTTCTATCTCGCCGTCGGCGCGCAGAAGAGCGCCTCTCTCGGCATCCCGGGCGAGGAGCTTGAGGGCGTCTGGGGCGGCATCGACTTCCTGCGTGAGGTCAACGCCGGCGCGCGTCCCGCCGTAGGCAAAAAGGTCGTCGTCGTCGGCGGCGGCAACGTCGCGATGGACGTGGCCCGTACGGCCGTGCGCCTGGGGGCGGAGGTCACCGTGGCCTACCGCCGCAAGGAGAGCGATATGCCCGCCGACCCGGCCGAGGTCGCCGAGGCGCGGGAAGAGGGCGTGCAGTTCCTCTTCGAGCATCGCCCCGCTTCCGTCGAGGGCAGGGACGGCAAGGTCGCCGCGCTCGTGTGCGAGGACGGCAAGCGGATCGAGTGCGACGCGATCCTCGCGGCGATCGGCCAGCGCATCGAGCTCGGCGGGCTGGATCTCGGCGAGCTGAAGTGCGACGAAAAGGGCCGCGTGATCGCGGACGAGCTCACGTATCAGACCGCGCAGAAGGATATCTTCGTCGGCGGCGACGCGCTCACCGGGCCGAAGTTCGCCATTGACGCGATCGCCCAGGGCAAGCAGGCCGCGATCTCGATCCACCGCTACGTCCACCCGGGCCAGAGCCTTGTGATCGGCCGCGACCGTCTGACCTACCGCGCCTTCGACAAGGAGAACGTCGACTTCGACAGCGTCAGGCGCGATTACGACGCCTCCGCGCGCGTGATCCCCGGCAAGGACGAGGCGAAGGCCAGGAGCTTCCGCGACGACCGCCGTACCTTCACCGAGGAGCAGATGAAGAAGGAGACCGCCCGCTGCCTCGGCTGCGGCGCGTCCTTCGTCGATCCCAACAAGTGCCTCGGCTGCGGCGTATGCACCACGCGCTGCAAGTTCGACGCGATCCATCTGCGCAAGCGCACCTTCGTGGAGAACATCGAGTATTCCGATCGCCCGAAGGTGCTGCCGCAGTTCGTCGCGGAGCGCCAGAAAAAGATCGAGATCCGCAAAATGAGCGGGAAATGATCCAAAGCTTCAAAACTCCGCATCCCTCGCCGGGATGCGGAGTTTTTGCTTTTTCGGGAGGATACCCATTGTCAGCGCCGCCGCCGTGATATATAATCTGACGTATGAACACGAAAGAACGAAAGGAAGAGACGGCATGAGAACTCTGTTCAAAAACGGCGTCGTGATCGACGGCAGCGGCGCCGAGCCCTTTGCCGGCGACGTCCTGATCGAGGACGACCGCATCCTCGCCGTGGGCGGCGAGATCGCGGAAAACGCGGACAGGATCGTGGATCTGAGCGGCCTTCAGATCTGCCCCGGGCTGATCGACGCCCATTCGCACAACGACTTCTTCTATGACCGCCCCGACGCGGAAAAGTACTATAAGCCCTTCATCGAGCAGGGCATCACCACGCAGATCACCGGCAACTGCAGCTTTTCCCCCTTCGGCGTCGACGAGGACACGCCCTATCGCGACAAGATCGGCGGGGGACTGTTCGACACGCTGCACCCCTGCAGCTTCGCGGGCTTCAAGGAGCGCGCGAAGGGGAAGCTCTTCGTCAATATCGTCCCGCTGATCGGACAGGGCTCCGTGCGCGCGGGCATGACGGGCTACGATCCGACGCCCTATACGCCCGAGCAGATCGAGCGCGAGCTTGAGCATGTGCGCGAGGCCATGGAGGGCGGCGCCTTCGGCGGCTCCTTCGGCTTCATGTACGAGCCCGACCGCTACGCCGGGAAGGACGAGATCCTCGCCTTCGCCAAAGAGATCGCAAAGTACGACGGCATCGTCACGATCCATCCGCGCGCCTGCTCGATCGTCAGCGCCGATTACCCGCTGCTGACGAAAAAGTCCCACCTCGAGCTGGGACTGGACGAGGCCGTGGACATCATGCGCAGCTCCGGCTGCCGCCTGGAGTACAGTCATCTGATCTTTACCGGACAGAGGAGCTGGAAGCTGCTCGACAGGATGCTGGCCGTGTTCCATCGGGAGCAGGCGGCGGGTAATCCCATCGCCTTCGACAACTACGCCTTCCACTACGGAGCCTCCGTCATCACGGTCGTGTTCCCGGAGTGGTACGCCGCGCTCCCGAAGGAGGAGGCGGCCAGGCCGATCAACCGCTTCAAGCTGTCGCTCACGATCCTGATGTACCGCAAGGTGCTGGGGATCGACTGGGACGACATGGTCGTGGCCTATATCTCGCCCGAGCACCCCGAATACGAGGGAAAGACCGTGAGCGAGCTCGCCGCGGCCGAGGGCGTGTCGGAGCTGGACATGTATCTCAAGCTGGTCGATCTGTCCGACCGCGCGGGCAGCATCTATCTCGGCAAGTATTACAACGCCGAGATCGTACGGCGTCTGATGGAGGACGAGCTGTCGGTCTTCATGACCGACGCCTGGGTCGAGGAAAAGGGCCTTCAGAACATCGCCGCTTTCCAGACCTTCCCGCAGTTCTTCCTGCTGGCACGGCAGTACGGCATCCCCGTGGAAAAGATCGTCCGCAAGATGAGCGGCGCGACGGCCGACCGCTACCGCATCTCCGAGCGCGGTTATCTCCGCCCCGGCTATAAGGCGGACCTCACGGTCATCGACCCGGCGAAGCTGAGCGTGGACGAGAAGAGACCCGACGCAAAGCCCGGCGGCATCGAATACGTCTTCGTCAACGGCACGCCTGTCCTCGAGGAAGGACGCTACGTCGGCGGGCGCGCGGGCGAGGTCGTGCTGAAAAAGAAAAGCTGATCCCGCGGCCGCCGTTCCCGGGCAAGAGAGTGGACGCCTATGATGAAAGAAAAGCGAAATGCGATCCTGTGCGGCCTGATCGCGCTGTGCGTGCTCGGCTCGCTGTATCTCGGCCCGGCGGCGCCCATCGGGCCGCCGGGCTCCGCCGCCGGAAAAAACAGGGCCGCGGCGGCGCTGAGATACATGCCTGTTTATTCCAACCTGCAGCCCGCCGAGGCTTACGAGAGCTTTGAGATCGACGGCGCGCACGGCGGAGAGGGGTATTTCGCCGTCACCGCCAAAAGCAGACAGAGGATCAGACTGCAGGTCATTTCCGCGCGCGGCTCGGAGATCGTCTATAACGTCCCCAACACGGGCCGGCCGGCGTTTTATCCTCTGAGCGACGGCAGCGGGCTCTACAAGATCCGGCTCATGCGGAAGCTCACGGACGATCCGCGGGACGCCGACTACGAGTGCGTGCTGGAGAAAAGCTGCGAGGCCGCCCTGTTCGACGAGTTCCAGCCCTTCCTGCGCCCGAGCGCCTACGTGTGGTTCACGGGCTATTCGGACTGCGTGAGCGAGGCGGCGGCCCTCTGCGCGGGACTGAGCGACGACGATGAAAAGATCGCGCGGATCAGGAGCTTCATCCTTGACCGGCTGAGCTACGACGAGACGCTCGCCGACGCCGAGGAGCAGGGCTTCATCCGCGACCCCGACGCGATCCTGGCCGGAGGGAAGGGGCTGTGCCTCGACTACGCCGTGCTCGCCGCGGCGATGCTGCGCAGCCAGGGGATCCCCGCAAAGGTCGTTTACGGCCGGATGAGCGCAGCCGAAAACAGCCATGCCTGGAACATGGTCTATTCCTCGTCCCGCGGCTGGTTCCGCCTGGACCTCTCCTCCGCGGACAACGGGATCATGGACGCTTATGCCGCCGACGACGCAAATTACACGGATCTCGGCTGGTACTGAGCCGGGAAGGAAACGGGAACACGAGAAAAAAAGAGCTCCGGTATCGGGGCTCTTTTCGGGAAAGGAGCTGCGGCCATGAACAGAAAGCTGCGCCTCGACGCGGAAACGGCGGCGCGCGCCGCCATCGGCGCCGTCCTGCCGGAAAAGGCGACGGCGCGCGCTCTGCTGGGGAGACGCTTCCCCGGACGGGTCTTTCTCGTCGCCGTGGGAAAGGCGGCCTGGCGCATGGCCGCGGCCGCGCAGAGAGCGCTGGATACTCCGGCCGCGGGAGGGCTGGTCATCTCCAAATACGGCCATATGGAGGGAGAGCTCCCGCCGCTGCGGCTGATGGAGGCGGGCCACCCCGTGCCGGATGAAAACAGCGTCCTGGCGGCCTCTGCGGCGCTGGAGCTGACGGCGGAGCTGCGCGCGGACGACACCGTGCTCTTCCTGCTCTCCGGCGGCGGCAGCGCCCTGTTCGAAAAGCCGCTGATCCCGCTGGAAGAGCTGCGGGACCTCACGTCGCAGCTGCTCGCCTGCGGCGCGGACATCGTGGAGATCAACACCATCCGCAAGCGTCTCTCCGCCGTGAAGGGAGGCCGCTTTGCCGAGCATTGCGCCCCGGCAAGAGTGGAAGCGCTGATCCTCTCGGATGTGCTGGGCGATCCTCCGGACATGATCGCCTCCGGCCCGGTCAGCCCGGACAGCGCAAGCTGCGCCGACGCGCTGCGGATAGCCGAAAAATACGGCCTGCGGCTCAGCGAGACGGCGCGCCGCTGTCTGCGGACGGAAACGCCCAAGCGGCTCGAAAACGTCGATACGCAGATCATAGGGAGCGTGCGCGAGCTCTGCCGGGCGGCGGGGGAGGCCTGCCGCTCGATGGGCTATGAGCCGGTGCTCCTCACCGACCGCCTGGACTGCGAGGCGCGGGAAGCCGGACGCTTTCTGGCCGCGATCCTCCGCGCGCATGCCGGCGACGGGAAGAAAACGGCCTTTCTTGCGGGCGGCGAGACGGTCGTGCATGTGACGGGGAACGGACTCGGCGGACGCAATCAGGAGCTGGCGCTCGCGGCCTGCGAGGGGATAAAAGGTTTACATAACGCAGCTGTCATCAGCGTGGGCTCAGACGGGACGGACGGCCCTACCGACGCGGCGGGCGGTTATTGCGACGGCGACAGCTTCGACGAGCTGAACGCCGCGGGCTTTTCGCCGCATGCCGTCCTGCGGAGGAACGACGCCTGGCATGCGCTGCGCGCCGTAGACGGACTGATCGTCACCGGCCCCACCGGCACGAACGTCAACGATATCGCGATCGCGCTGCTGGACGCCGTGGACGCGGAGCGCCGGGGACCCGCCGCGCCGTGACCGGATCTGCCGCCGCCTTCTGCGGTTCGCGCTTTCCCGAGCGTCTTGAAGTTTACATAATATCAGCACAGCCAAAAGAAAGCACACCCCCGAGGGGTGTGCTTTTCCTTGTGGCGATCGGAAGGGAAGCGACTGCCGGCGTTTTTGCCTGACCGGCCGCCGCGCGCGATGCGGCGCGCGCCTCACGCAAGCGGTTTCCCGCCTGCGCTGTCCACGGGAACGAGCTTGCCGTGCAGGACGGTCCTGGCGTCCTGGAAGGAATAGGCGCAGGTGGAGAGCATCACGTAATGCGCGTTCGGATCGAGCTCCACGTCCGCGGTGAATTCCGAATCGTTCTTCATGTCGAGCAGGTACTCTTCAAATTCCGGAGTCGGCTCATTGAAAACGGTGTAGGTGTCGGACCCGGCCCAGACCACATGTCCGGAGAAAAGCTCCACCTTGTAATCCTGCTCCGGCGTAAGGATCCACATAATGGGATGCGCATCGTAGAAATCCTGCTTCAGCCAGTGCTTCAGCGGTGCGAAGATAGTCTGGTTCTGCATGTGATGGCCATAGAAGATCACGTTGCTGTCGTGGAAATTCCCGGTGTTTTTCTCATCGGAGAAGATCGCGCCGCCGGTGCCGTACTCTCCCCGGTAATCCCGGTAGAGATAAAAGCTGTTGTCCCGCCCGTACACCAGAGGATAATTCAGGACCGTGTCCTCGCAGTAGATCCAGCCGATCACATCGCCGTTTACCTCCAGGAGCTTATCAAAATCCACCTCGATGGGGGCGTACACGGGCGGAGCGGCCGGCTCTTCCGGCGATCCGGCGTCGGCGCTGTCCGAGATCTGCGCTTCCTGCCCGGCCGGGGGCGTCGGGACCGCCGCTTTCGCCGCGGCCGAGGGCTTTGTAAACTCGGCGGCCGCCTCGTCGTAGACCTTTTCGAACTTCTTGTAGTCCCGGTAGATCATGAGCAGTTTGACGGCGGAGCCCACGAAGACGATCAGAAGCAGCGCTACGACGATCCTTTTAAGGTTTTTCCGTACCTGGCTTTTGTCTTTCATAATGGCCTCTTTCATAGACAGGGAGAAAGGGCGGGACGTATCCCGCCCTTTCTTTCAACTTGTTCGCTTATGATTTCTGCTTTTTCCTGCGCTTCGCCAGATCGACCGCGCCGATGGCGGCAAGCAGGACCCCGCTTCCGAGGAAGGCCAGCAGCCAGGGCCCCCAGGTGCCCAGATCGCCGGTGCTCGGCCAGTTCGACTTCGGCTTCCACTGCGCGACAAAGGTGTGGTCCTCGTTCGCAACGTAGCTGTCGTTCGGATAGTGCTTCGAGCCCTTCCAGTACTGGAAGGTGTACCCCGTCCTCGTCGGAGCGGCGTGGATCTTGATCGTCTCACCCTTGTCGTAGATCTCGACGATGTCCTTCGTGCTGCCCGCGTACTTACCGCCGTTGAGCTTATACGTGATGACCACGATCGGCCTGTGGTAGTTTGTGATCGTCAGCGTGTCGTTGTCGACGCTCTTCTTCTCGTAGCCGCCGGGCACCGTATTCTCGTCGACCGTGAAGGTGACTTCTGTACCGGTGTTCCAGTACTTCTCGACCTCGACGGTCGCGGTCCAGGTGTTGACGACCGCGCCATCCGGTTTGTTGAGCGTGACGGGATAGGTCTTGCCATCGCTGCCCGTCACCGTGAAGGCGATGCTCGCCGGGCGGATCTGGTCAAGGTCATCTCTGTCCTCCCAGACCTTCGTGACGGTGAGCTCGATCTTCTCGGGCGTATGCTTGTTCGTGATCGTCAGCGTGTCGTTGTTCACGCTCGTCTTCTCATAGCCCGTGGGCACGGTCTCATCGACTGTGAAGCTGACTTCCGTACCGCCGTCTCTGAGCTTCTCGACCTCGACGGTCGCGGTCCAGGTGTTGACAGTCGCGCCGGAGGGCTTGTTGAGCGTGACGGGATAGGTCTTGCCGTCGTCGCCCGTGACCGTGAAGTCGACGCTGGTCGGGCGCTTGCCGTCCTGGTTGTTCGCGTCATCCCAGATCTTCGTAACGGTGAGAGTCTTCTTTTCGACCTCGTGCGTGTTCGTGATCGTGAGGGTCTCGTTGTTGATGGACTTGGTGTAGCCCGTCGGGGGATCGCCCTCGTCGACCGTGAAGGTCACCGTTTCACCGCCGTTCCACAGCTTCTTCACCGTCACAGTCGCGGTCCAGGTATTGGGATCGCTGCCTGCGGGCGTCGCGCCGGTGCCGTCGTCGGGCTTCGTGAGCGTCGCGGTATAGGTTCTGCTGTCGCTGCCGGTGACCGTGAATTCGATGCTGGTCGGGCGCTTGCCGTCCTGGTCGTCGGCGTCCTCCCAGACCTTTGTAAGCGTCAGGATCTCCGTCTCCAGCTCATAGGTGTTCGTGATCGTCAGCGTGTCGTTGTCGATCGACTTGGTATAGAACTCGACCGCGTCCTCGTCGACCGTGAACTCAACTTCCGTGCCGCCGTTCATGAACTTCTCAACCTCGACTGTCGCAGTCCAGGTGTTGACAGTCGCGCCGGAGGGCTTGTTGACCGTCACGGAATAGGTCTTGCCGTCGTTGCCCGTGACCGTGAAGTCGACGCTGGTCGGGCGCTTGCCGTCGTTGTTTTTCTCGTCGACCCACACCTTGGTGACGGTGATCGTCTTCTTCGCCACCTCGTGCGTGTTCGTGATCGTCAGCGTGTCGTTGTTGATGGACTTGGTGTAGCCCGTCGGGGGAGTGCCCTCATCCACCGAGAAGGTGACCTCCGTGCCGCCGTTCATGAACTTCTCAACCTCGACGGTCGCGGTCCAGGTGTTGACGACCGCGCCATCCGGTTTGTTGAGCGTGGCGTTATAGGTCTTGCCGTCGCTGCCCGTCACCGTGAAGGCGATGCTGGTCGGACGCACGCCGTCCTGGTTGCTCGCGTCGGCCCATACCTTCGTAACGGTGATCGTCTTCTTCTCGACCACATGCGTGTTCGTGATCGTCAGCGTGTCGTTGTTGATGGACTTGGTGTAGCCCGTCGGGGGAGTGCCCTCATCCACCGAGAAGGTGACCTCCGTGCCGCCGTTCATGAGCTTCTCGACCTCAACGTCGGCGGTCCAGGTATTTGCCGCCGCGCCGGTCGTGCCGGCCGTGGGCTGCAGCGTGACGTTATAGGTCTTGTTGTCGCTGCCGGTGACAGTGAAGTCGATGCTGGTCGGACGCTTGCCGTCCTGGTCGTTGGCGTCGACCCACACCTTGGTGACGGTGATCGTCTTCTTCGCCACCTCGTGCGTGTTCGTGATCGTCAGCGTGTCGTTGTTGATGGACTTGGTGTAGCCCGTCGGGGGAGTGCCCTCGTCGACCTCGAAGGTCACTTCCGTACCGTTGTTCCAGTACTTCTCTACCTCGACGTCCGCGGTCCAGGTGTTGACAACCGCGCCATCCGGTTTGTTGAGCGTGACGGGATAGGTCTTGCCGTCGCTGCCCGTCACCGTGAAGGCGATGCTTGTCGGACGCACGCCGTCCTGGTCGCTCGCGTCGGCCCACACCTTCGTGACCGTGATCGGCTTCGTCTCGGGCGTGTGGCTGTTCGTCACCGTGATCTCATAGCCGCCGAGCGTGTCGTCATACTCGCCCTTGTCATAGCTCGCGGTATAGCCCGTGATCGCGCTTTCCTCGACGCTGTAGTCGATCACGGCGCCGCCTGCGTCATAGCGCGGGATATTTTCCCAGGTGTAGGTCAAATCGTCCGCCGTCCACGCGCCGTTCTCGCCCGTGGCCGTCAGCGTGACGGGCTCGCCCACGTCCTCGCTGCCGTTCTTGAGCTGCAGCGTGATGCTCGTCGGACGCTTGCCGTCCTGATCATTGTTGTCGTTCCAGACCTTCGTCACCTTGATCTTTTCGTTCGCGTTGACTCTGATGGTGAAGGTAACGGTGACCTCGTCGCCGAGTTTGTTCTTGACTGTGGCCGTCGCGGTGGTCTCACCGGGAGTGACGCCGGTGACGATATCCGCGACTGTAATATTATGCGTCTGCGCCGCGGCGGAATCTGCTGTTGTCAGCGTCTCGGTATGACCCGCGTTCGTTCCGCTCGCACCCAGGGTAGCGATGCCCGTATCCTCAGCGCCGCTGAAGATGATGTTGTAGCTTCCGGCGGGCAGCGCCGTGCGCAGGTACTCGATCATCTGCGCCGTCAGATCCGCCGTCTCGCCGACCATCACCGTCACATCCGGCACCGTGAGTCGCGGCAGCTTGACAAAGCCCGCGGAGATATTGCTCAGACCGTTGGTAGTCAGCGTGCCGAGCACCAGCTTGTTGGTGTCGCGAGCAAAGTCCGAGTCCACCTCACTCTGCGTGGGTATGCTGTTCGATTTCTTCGTCAGCTTCGCCGTCCAGACGCCGGCGCTGTCCTCCGGTGTTTCGATGTAGACGTACTGTCCGGCGGTGGGCTTATAGGTCTTGAGTGCCTGGAATCTGCCGTTTGTGCCGGTCGTCACATAATCCACATACTCGCCGTTCACGAGCTGCTGGATGATCTGGCCTTCCTCGTCATAGAGGTAGACCTTGACGCCGGAGATCAGCGTCTCGCCCGTCTGATAGTTGCTGCCGGATTTGACCGTGCGTACGCCGTTCTCATCATAGACGTCCCAGAACACCTGGCCGCTGGAGATGCTGTAGTTCTGATATCTCCACTCACACAGCGGCATGATGCCGTCCACATACTCCGTGTCATGCTGGGACATGAGATATTTGAAGGTGCCGCCGGCGTATGCGTGCAGGACGGCAATGGTGTCCTTCGCCGCGCTTCTCAGATCCAGGCGGATATTGCAGGCCGTCTGCGGAGGCACCTGAGAGATCCGGATCTTAATGCCGGTCACGTCGTCCCAGTTGGCCGGGGGATCGGCCGTCCAGTCGCTGTCCGAGGCGGCGGTCGGGTCGTATACCGTCGTATAGGCATAGGTGACCGTACCGCCGGTCGTGTTGCCGATGATCGACGGCGCGCCGCGCATGAAGAAGTCGACCTGACCCGTGCTTGTGCCGCTGGTCGTCGTGGTCTCACCGTTCGTGGTCGTCGTCTGTTCCCAGGCGATCGGCTTGCCGTCGCGCGGCAGGACGATGACGCCCGTCATGTCGTAGAGCGTGTCGGAGCCTTCGCTGCCGGGACCCTTGAAGGTGACCAGACCGTTGAGGTCGTTGATATCCTCCGTCCAGTAGTTCGTGATCTTGGGTTCCGTGTCGAACATTGTCACGTGCTTGCCGGGGGACAGCTCCACGCCGACGTCGAGGGAGATCTGGACGGAGATCGTATAGCTGCTGAAGTTGAACTTGAAGAGCTTGGCGCCCGTGAGGTCGGGCGTTGTCGTCGACAGGCTCAGGGCATCCTCGACTGCGCCGGAGAATACATACTTGGTCCGGTCATAGTCGAAGCCCGTAGCGACCGGCGACTTGTATTGCACAAGCAGCTTGGAGAAATCCTGATAAATGTCTCCGATCGGGTGGTGGTCGCTGCCCAGCTTCGCGCCCGGCAGCGCCCGGAACTTGATCTTGCAGATGCCGGCAAGGCTGCCGTAAGAGCCGCTCGCATCAGGAGAGTAATATATCGGATTGCCGAAGAAATGACCGCTCTCCTGCCCGTTGTGGTAATAGCAATAGTTATACGGGCGGGTGTAGTTTTGGGCAAACTGCATTCGCAGGAAGCGTCTCTCACCGACGGTGATGATGCTGGCGTCGACGTTGCTGTCGGTCACCGGGACGCCGTAGAAGGTCGTACCCGAGTCAAGAACGGGGACCAGCTCGGGATCCGTCAGTTCAATGAAGATCGCATCCTGGATATTGGCGTACGGATACGGAACTTCGGAGCTGAAAAAGTTGCCGCTGAAATAGGTTCTGAGGTTGAACTGCGCCGTGAACGTGCCGCCCTGGTGGATGGTGGTGTTCGTCGGAGCGGAAGCGACGTCCGACTGCAGAGTGCCTTTTCTGGTGGACCACACCTTATCGACGAGCAGCGCATCACTCCTGTTTTTCCCGTATTTCATCTCCTGCCCTTTGGAGGGGAGATGGATATGATCGCTGCAGTTGCAGTCCAGGAAGGTGACTTTGCCTTTCAGCTGGTAATAGGTGTACTGATAATCCGGGACCTTGATCGTGGCACCCGTCACCGGGTTGACCGTCAGACGGCGGACGCCGATGTTTTTCATCAGCCAGAAGACCGTGGGCGCATTTGTCGGGCTCTCATGGCTGAGGTCGGCGGCGCCGTCATGGCGCAGCTTAAGGGAGGTGAAATACTCGTTCTCGCCCAGGGGGATCTGCTCGGCGCGGCCGCTCTCGGGGATGCCGGTGAAGCCGCCCGTCTGCGGATAGCGGTGCGAGGAGGTCTCATGCGTCTCCGAATTGATCGTTTCATATTCGAAGTACCAGCCGTTCAGCTTCGGCTGGGCGGTGAAGGAGCCCGTCAGGAAGGCGATCAGCTGCGCGTCCGTGATCCCCTCAAACCTGCCGGCGCCGTCCCAGCTGGAATACGGGAGACCGCCGGCCATCATCCGGAAGGTGATCACCGGATCCTGGATGGTATCGCGGCGCTCGCCGTAGGTGCCGACGTAGAAGCCGACGTCGCCGATCGTCGTCGTGCTGTTGTCCAGCCAGTGCGCGGCGGGAGACTGTCCATACGTGATATCATAGTACCCCATACCGTACAGATCCGGGCAGATATCGGGCTTGAGGCGGAACCAGAGATACTGCTCCACGCTCTGCGTGCTGGCGGACTCCTGCCCCGCGAGCTTCATGCTGGCGCTGACGATGTCCGGCTTGTATTCGTTGCCGCTGTTATAGGTCCCATCATAGGTCTCGCGATAAAGGACCGGGACCTGGGTATAATCGCTGAGCTTGGTCGTACGGGTACTGTCGGTAAAGTTATTGACGTTGTAGTCAAAGTTGACCTGGAGCGTTCTCCAGTAGTCGGGCGCGGTGCCGCCATACTGAAATGCCAAGGTCCATCCCTGAAGGCCGGTGTGGGCCAGGTGATTCCATGTGAGGATGACTTTTTTGACGGGGTTGGTCTCGGTGACGCCGCTGAACGAAAGAGAGCTGACCCCGTAACTGTTGCCCGAGGCGAAAGCGCTGTTGATCGCGCTGATCTGCTCCGCCGTCGCATAATGCGACTCCCCGTCCAGCGTGATGTACTTCAGCTCGGAGATCTCGATATTTCTGACGTCGCTATAGACGGTGAGAGGCTCCTGGTTCAGGACGATCTTGGTCGGCTGGATCTGATACGGGAACTCATAGCTCTGCGTCACCTTTTCGGTGTAGCTGGGTACGTACTCCGTAAGGACGTTGTTGGTCGACTTACGGTTATATGTATTGAGTATGGCGTTGAATTCCTCGTTCCAGTGATAGGAGCCGATGATGACGTTCTGGCAGGCCGGCGCCGTATGGCTGCTGTCCACCGTGATGGCGCTGCGGTTGGGATTGTAGCTATGTGAGAGCGTTTTGCCGGTGCGCGCGAAGGTCTGCACCAGCGGGCCGGTATAGGAGGCTGTCCGGGGCTCCGTATCGCCGGGCAGACGGTAGGTCAGAACGGTGTCGGCCGCCTGAAAGTTCTTATAAGAGGAGGCATTGTATTCCAGAGGATCGTCCGTGCTGACGAGCTGCCATTTCAGCGCAAAGCCGAAGTAGAAATACGTTTTGCCGGTTGCCCCGTTGTTGAGGATGCGCGTGCCGGAAGGAAGCGTCAGAAGATAGTACTTGCCGTTCGCGTCCGTTCCCTCGGTGACGGTCCAGGCCTTATACTGCATGTCAAAATCGCGGCTCTGTAAAGTGCCGCCGTAGTCACCGCCGTTTGCGTTCTGGACCTCGGCCAGCTTCAGCTTTTCGCTGGGCGCGTAGATCTTGACGCTGAGCACCTCGACGGGCGAGCCTGCGGCCGCCGCCGGCAGACGGAAGCGGATGCCTTGCTCACACAAATTCAGTTGCCCGCCCCAAGTGTAGGTGCCGGAGCTGTTCATCGCGCTGAGCAGATAGTTTGTGAGCTTCGGAATACTCGATACCGTGACCTTGTAGGTGTTCGGCGCCGTGATCGTCTGGTCCGGCGTAGTGGGGACCGGCGTGCAGTAGACGTCCTCGTTCAGCTTGGTGCCGGTCATCACGTTGTTCAGATTCGTGCCGCTGTACTGATACTCATACGCGGCGATGCGCGCCGGCGTCATGCCGTTGTCCATGAGATAGCGCGTCTGCGCGTCCGTGAGCTTGACATGGTTCATCGCGAAGGTGCCGAAATACTGCACCTCGTCCGTCGAGTCGGCCATGCGGAGGACCAACGTATGATCGTTGATCAGCACCGACTCGGTCACCTGGTCGCCGACCTCGGGGATAGAAGCAAATTTGGCGCCGTACTCCAGGCACTCGATCACCAGGCAGCGATCGGTGGAGACGCCGTTTTTATTATAGGTAACGGAAAAGCTCTTGCCCTGAACGTCGGGCATGTAGTAGGTAGCCTGATTCCTCTCGTAGTCGGAGGAGTTGACCAGAAGGACTTGACTCGCGCCCTCGTTCTCCTGCGGAGCTGACGTGATCACGCCGCCGACGAAAGCGGAGAAGCTCGCCGTAGTGAAGCTGGCGCCCGTTTCCGTCACGGTCGCCGTCAGGGTCTCAAGAAGGATCGCCTTGCCGCCCTCGACGAGCTTGAAATGGCGCACCTCAAAATCCCCGGCGGGCAGACCGGGCTTGTTGACCGTCACGGTCACTTCGCCTTCGGGCTGATATTCCTCGCCGTTCAGACACAGCGTGATATCGTATGCGAAATACGCCTTGAAGCTGCTCTGACCAAGAGACTCGATCTCCTCGGCCGTCAGAGCGCGCACGGAGACCGTCAGACCCTCCGCCGGCAGCATGCCGCCGACCGTCACAAGGCCTGCCTCGTCCGAGACCGTGCGCTCGGTCAGCTCGACCTCCTCGGGCTCCTCGGTGGGCTCGGGCTCCTCGGTGGGCTCGGGGCTCTCGGTGGGCTCGGGGCTCTCGGTGGGCTCGGGGCTCTCGGTCGGCTCGGGGCTCTCGGTCGGCTCGGGGCTCTCGGTGGGTTCGGGGCTCTCGGTCGGCTCCGGGCTCTCGACCGGGTCCTCGGCACGCAGACCAACGCCCAGCAGCGCCACCGCGCCGACGCGCGACAGCTTGAAGGAGACCATGTCCTTCTCCGCCGTCGTGCTGTGCTTCACCTTGGTGAAGGTATAGGCCTGGTCCTTCGAGTTCCACTTGAAGGTGAGAAGGATGGAGCTTTCCGTCTTCTCGATCTGCGCGTCGTGCAGCTCATAGCTCACCTTGCCGTTCGGCTTGACCTCCTTGCCGTCGCAGACGAACTTGATCCTCATCATCTTCTGCGCCGTCAGATCGTCCGCCACGCCGTACTGCTTGGCGGCCTTCTCCATCGCCTTGAGGTGGTCCGCGTCGATCGGGTCGACCCACTCGAACTTCAGCTCGGTCCCGTTCGGGAGCACGCCGGCCGCGGCCGTGACGACAAGATGCGTCCGACCGTACCATTTATCGTGCTTGAAGGCCTTGGGCTTTTCAACCGCCTCGGACTCTTTCTTCGGAGCGGGCTCGTTCTGCTCCTTGGGAGTCTCGCCGGGGGCCGGGTCTTCCTGGCCTTCGCCGGGGACCGGGTCCGGCGCCTTTGTCGGCTTCGGAGTCTCCGGGTCCTTGCCGCCCGCGCCGCCGTCGTTTTCGCCCGACGTGCCGGGATCGGCCGCGGGTTCTCCCGCCGCCGTGGTGATCTCATACCTGCCCTCGTCGTTCAGGCCCTCTGCGTCCGCGAACACCGCCGCGGGGAACAGAGACATGACCATGACCAGCGCGAGGAGCAGAGAAAGCGTCTTCTTCATTGCCTGTTTCACTGCCGTTCCTCCTGATGGGTTGGATTGTGCTGAGATATATTTTTTTTCTTTCTCACGTTTTTTGCCGGTACCGCTCCGCCGTCCGTCTGAGTCGCCGGATGGCCTGCCCGGCAGATCCTCTGCCGGCCGTATGAGCCGCCGATGCACTTCGCCCCTCGGCCGCGATTTCCGCGGCCGCCGGGCCGTCCTTTTTTATCTTTTTCCTCTTTACTCTTACGGAGATCTGCGCTTTCGGCCGATCTTCCTCCCTGCGGGCGTTACGCCCGTTGCGCCGCTTCCGGTTCCGCACCTTCGGCTGAGCCGCCCCCGATGCTTCCCGACCACCGCGCCAGGTCTTTGCGAATTCGTCAAGAAAATAACGAACTGTAGAATGTACGCTGTCGATCAAGCGTCTATTCCGAACATTTCCAATTTAGTATTTTAAGGTTTTCAAACGGCTATGTCAATAAAATGTTACTTAAACTTTCTTTAGTATTTCTTGGGTTTTCAAGCATTTTCCCCCTTGCTTCAACATTTTTTGCCTTTTGTGCTCCATATTTCCTTCGTATGACCTTTTCAACGGAATAGATATGCTTCCTATTTGTCGGAATATAACAAAGAGTATTATTTTGATTGCGTTCTGTTAATATTTCGAGCGATCCTGCGCAAAAGTGCCCGCCGATGCACGGCGAGCGAGCTTCGATGAGAGAAAAACCGGACCCGCGATCTGTTCCGCGCTGCGCGAGAAACAAAGGATCGAAGCGCTCCGCGCCCGGAGGTCGTGGGATCAAATTGGGATTACGGGAAGGAAGATATTGTGAAAGAAACCCAGGAGGGGTGTCTTTCACGTTCAATACCCCCGCCGCGCGGGCGCATTTGCCAATGGCAAATGCGGGTACCAAAAAAGGACTTGCCGAAGCAAGTCCTCTTTTGGTACGGCTGACGGGATCCAAACCCGCGACCTGTTCCGCGCTGCGCGCGAAACAATGGATTGAAGTGCTTCGCACCTGGAGGTCGTGGGTTTACATAATCTTCAATCATTACCAAAAACAGACGCCCCGCAGGGGGCGTCTGTTTTTGGTACGGCTGACGGGATTCGAACCCACGACCTCCAGAGTCGGAGTCTGGCACTCTATCCAGCTGAGCTACAGCCGCATATGGGGGGCGTTGCCAAAGCATTATAGCAAAAAAGAGCCGTAAAGTAAATAGCAGTTTTCATTTTCTTCAAGATATGCTATAATACCAAAACAAAGGATCGATTTCTTTCGCAAAGCAACTGAAAAACGACTGACTTCCCCCAAAAAGAGGAGTATTCTATGAAGAAAACTAACACTGTGACGAGGATCGTGTGCGCGCTGCTGTGCGTGCTGCTGACGCTCCCGCTGGCCGGATGCGGCGAGACAAAGGAGAGCAAGTCCGTCCTCTTCGCGATGGACACGACGATGACGCTCGTTGCCTACGGCAAGAACCGCGAGAGCGGCCTGGCCGCGGCCGAGAGCGTGATCTATTCCATGGACGCGATGCTCGACCCGGAAAGGGAGAGCAGCACCGTCTGGGCCATCAACCACGCGAACGGCGAGAACGTCGTCGTGCCCGGTCAGGTCGCCGATATGCTCGCTGCCGCCAAGCAGGTCTATCAGCAGAGCGGCGGCGCGCTGGATCTCACGGTCTACCCCTTGCTCAAGCTCTGGGGCTTCATCGACAAGAAATACTACGTCCCCTATGACAGCGAGATCCTTGACCAGCTCAGCCGCGTCTGCTTCGACAAGGTCGTTCTGACGAGCTTTCCCAGCTCCGGCACCTATACGGTCTCGATGCCCTCGTACGGCGAGATGAGCTTCGGCGCGGTCGCCAAGGGCTGCGCGGCAGACAAGGCCATCGCCGCCATGCGCGCCGCGGGCGTGACGAGCGGCATCGTCTCCCTCGGCGGCAACGTGCAGACGCTCGGGCTCAAGCCGGACGGCACCCAGTGGCGCGTCGGAATCGAGGACCCCAACAATCCCGGCAGCAACTACATCGGCGTGCTGAACGTCGGAGAGGCCGCGATCGTCACCTCCGGCAGCTATCAGCGCTTCTTCACCCAGGTGGCCACCGGCAACACCTATCACCATATCCTCAAGCCGTCGAGCGGTTATCCGGTGTCGAACAACCTCGTCTCCGTGACGATCATCTGCAGGGACGGCACGATGGCCGACTGCCTGTCCACGGCGATGTTCGTCCTCGGCGAGGTGCAGTCGCTCAACTACTGGAGAAGCTACGGCAAGACCGACGGCGGCGGCTTCGACATGATCCTGATCACCAAGGACAACCGCGTTATCTGCACGAAGGGCCTGATCGAGGACTTCACGCTCGTCAACGAAGGCTACACCCTGAGCTATAGTGAGTAAAGCATGATCGACTTATCCACTTCCGTTCGCTTCATCAAGGGAATAGGGGAGAAAAAGGCGCAGGCGCTGGGAAAGCTGGGCGTCTTTTTTCTCTATGACCTTCTTTCCTATTTCCCCGCGCGCTACGAGGACAGGACGAAGTTCTGCCCCATCGCCGCCGCGCCCGAAGGGGAGGGGGTCTGCATCCGCGCGCTCGTGGCGGACACGCCGCGGCTCGTGCGCGTACGCCGTGGGATGGAGCTGGTCAAATTCCGGGCTGTGGATGAGAGCGGATCGGTTGACATAACATATTTTAATCAGAATTATGTAAAAGACTATCTCGCACGCGGCGACAGCGTGTGTTTCTTCGGAAAGATCGAATACAACGGCAGCCGCCGGAGCATGGCCAACCCCGCCTATGAAAAAGAGGACAAGCCCCGCGGCGTGACCGGCTGCATCCTGCCGATCTACCGCGTGAACGCCGCGCTCAACCAGCGTACGCTCCGCGACGCCGTGCGGCAGGGATTGGACGCATGCGCCTCCGAGCTGCCCGAGATCCTGCCCGACGAGATCCGTGAGCGGAACGGCCTTGCGCTGGCACGCTATGCCTATGAGACCGTCCACTTCCCGCCCGATTTTGACGCGCTGGCCATCGCCCGCCGCCGTCTCGTATTCGAGGAGCTGTTCATCCTCGCCTGCGCGCTGGGAACGCTGCGCGCCGAGCGTACGCGCGAGAGCGGTCTGAAACTGCGGAAGCGGGATTTCTCGGCCTTTTACGCGGCCCTGCCTTTCACGCCCACCGGCGCGCAGATGCGCGCGATCGAGGAGGCGGCCGCGGACATGACGGGAGGCTTCGTGATGAACCGTCTCGTCCAGGGCGACGTCGGCAGCGGCAAGACGCTCGTCGCGGCGGCGCTGTGCTGGCTCTGCCGCGAAAACGGCTGCGTCAGCGCTTTCATGGCGCCGACCGAGATACTGGCCGAGCAGCATACCGCCACGCTTACGAAGCTGCTCGCGCCCTTCGGGATGCGCGTCGGCAAGCTGACCGGCTCGATGAGCGCAAAGGAAAAGCGCGAGGCCAAGGCGGCGATCAGGGCGGGCGATTACGATCTCGTCGTCGGCACGCACGCCCTGTTCAGCGAGGACGTGGAATACGCCCGTCTCGGTCTGATCGTGACGGACGAGCAGCATCGCTTCGGCGTGCGCCAGCGCTCGGCGCTCATCGGCAAGGGCGAGCGGCCGCACGTGCTCGTCATGTCCGCCACGCCGATCCCGCGAACGCTCGCGCTGATGATCTACGGCGATCTCGACGTCTCGGTCATCGACGAGCTGCCGCCCGGACGGCAGAAGGTGGACACCTTCGCCGTTGACGAGAGCTATCGCGCGCGGCTCAACGGATTCATCCGCAAGCTGGCGGGGGAGGGACGGCAGACCTTCGTCGTCTGCCCGAAGGTCGAGGACGACGAGGAGGGCGAGAGCGATCTCAAATCCGCCGAGGAGCATGCGAAGGAGCTGGCAGGGGAATTCCCGGAGCTGAAGGTCGCCTGCGTCCACGGCCGCATGAAGCCGAAGGAAAAGGACGCGGTCATGGCCGCCTTCGTGCGCGGCGAGACGGATATCCTTGTCGCGACGACCGTCATCGAGGTCGGCGTGGACGTGCCGAACGCCGCGCTGATGATCATCGAGAACGCCGAGCGCTTCGGCCTCAGCCAGCTCCACCAGCTGCGCGGCCGCGTCGGCCGCGGCGGCTTCAAAAGCTGGTGCATCCTCGTTTCGGACAACAAGAGCGAGGACGTGCAGGCCCGCCTTTCGATCATGTCCAGGACGAACAACGGCTTTACGATCTCGGAGGAGGATCTGCGTCTGCGCGGCCCGGGCGACTTCTTCGGCTCGCGCCAGCACGGCCTGCCCGAGATGCACGTGGCGGACCTCGGCGCGGACACCAAGGTGCTCAAGACCGCGCAGGAGGAGGCGCGGAGCCTTCTTGCCGCCGATCCGCAGCTTGCTCTGCCGGAGCACGAAGCGCTCCGCGCACGTATCGCGGAGCTGTTCCGCAATAATACGGACAGTTTTAACTGACCGTCGGAAACAGCGTAATTTAACAGAAAGATCGGGCTGGTATCCTCCAGCCCGATCAATTATTTATACTGCTTGTATTCGTCGCTCTCCGCCATGCTGTCGGGCGGGAAGAATTCCTCGACGGGGAAGCTGATGCGGCCGAAGAGCGCGCAGGGATCGTCCTCGCTCGTGCCGGGGCATTCCTTATCCGGCAGGAAGTAATCGTAAGCGGGGATGAGGAGCTGCGTCTCGCGCTCGAGGCGGATCATCGAGAACTGCCCGATCGTGACGTACCAGCGCCGGACGTTGTCGACGGTCACCAGATCCTCGCCCATGGCGTCGAGAATGAACTGGGGGATGATGATGCTGTCGCTGCCCGGCGCCTCGGCGGCGTCGGCGAGCGTGCAGTGCAGGCAGATCGGATCGACCGCGCTGACGACGGCCTTCGGCTGGTCGTCGGCGGTGACGACGCCCTCCTCGCTGTCGGAGGAAAAGGTCTTGACGCTGCTCTCGCTTCCGAAGAGCATCACGCGCTTGTCAAAGACCGCGAGACCGCGGCAGCTGTGCGCGCCGGGGAAGGTCTCCGCCGTGACGCGATAGAAATAGGTGCAGTCGACCGTGTAATAGCCGCCCTTGAAGCTCACCGGCTCGACGTTCACGTTGACGAACAGCAGCTCGGCGGCCTTCGGGCGGATGCTGATCGCGTTGTCTATGTAGGTCTGCGAGCTGATCGTAGGGTAGACGCGAAGCTCGTCGACGCAGTCCTTGTCTCGGCAGCAGTCAAAGATCTTGGCGGTATTGATGGAAACGGCCTCTCGGATGCTTGCCGCGCTTCCGACGGGCCCGGGAACGGCTTTGTCGGGCATAAGATGACCTCCTGAATGAGAAACTTCAGTACAGTTTATGCGCCCGACCGCCCCATGTGACATTTTCTACTTGAAAAAAACCGCGTGAGAAGTATAATTACTTTATTATATGTTTACATGACGGAGGAAGATGCGATATGGACCACCACGGCTTCATCCATGAGAAGCTGGATATCAAGCTTCTCATCCTGTTCATATTAAGCCGCCTTCCCGCCCCGGTCGACCGCGGCACGCTTGACGAGCTGTGCCAGCAATGCGACGAGGGCGTGGGCTATTTCGACTATTCCGACTGCCTGGGCGAGCTGATCGCCACCGGTCACGTCGTCGGCGAGGACGAGGAGTATTCCGCCACCGAAAAAGGCAAGCGCGACGGCCGCGAGGTCGAGAGCAGTCTGCCCTACTCCGTGCGCGCGCGTGCGCTGAAGCTGATCGCCCCGGTGGAGGAGCGGCTGGCGCGCGCGGCCATGATCCGCACCGAAAGCGTGACGGGCGAGGACGGCTGTCATGTCAGGCTCGCCATGTCCGACGGCAAGGGCGAGATCATTTCGCTCTCGGTGCTCTGCGCGGGCGAGGAACAGGCGAAGCAGATGAAAAAGACCTTCCGCCGCAGCGCCGAGCAGATCTACCAGCGGATCGTCGATATCCTGTGTGAAGAAGGAAAGTGATCCCTCATGAAATACAAGATCCCCGATGGATATGTCAGTTATCTGTCCGTTTACGACACGCAGAAGGCTATCAGCCTGCTCAAGCGCCTGTTTGAGGACAGGCTCGGCGCACTGCTGAACCTCCAGCGCGTCTCCGCGCCGCTCTTCGTCGACGAGGCCTCCGGCTTGAACGACAACCTCAACGGCTATGAGCGCCCGGTCAGCTTCGATATCCTGCGCTCGACGCACCGCGCCGAGATCGTGCAGTCTCTCGCCAAGTGGAAGCGGCTGGCGCTCAAGCGCTACGGCTTTTACCCCGGAAAGGGGATCGTCACCGACATGGACGCCGTGCGCCGCGACGAGGACGAGCTCGACGCCCTCCATTCGGTCTACGTCGACCAGTGGGACTGGGAAAAGGTCATCCTGCCGGAGAACCGCAATCTCGACTATCTCAAGTCAACCGTCATGGATATCGTGACCGCGATCTGCGACACGCAGGACACCATGCAGGCGATATATCCGCAGCTGCAGGTGCTCGGCAAGCTCTCGCGCCGCGTGAGCTTCGTCACCGCGCAGGAGCTTGAGGACGCGTACCCCGACCTCACGCCCAAGCAGCGCGAGAACGCCTATCTGCGCGAGCACCCGACAACCTTCATCATCGGCATCGGCGCGCCGCTGCGCTCCGGCCGGCCGCACGACGGCCGCGCGCCGGACTACGACGACTGGGCGCTCAACGGCGACCTGCTGTTCTGGTACGAGCCGCTCGGCTGCGCGATGGAGATCTCCTCCATGGGCATCCGCGTCGATCCGCGCTCGCTCGATGAACAGCTCCGCGCCTCCGGCTGCGACGAGAGACGGAAGCTGCCTTATCATCAGATGCTGCTGCGCGGCGAGCTGCCGCTCACGATCGGCGGCGGCATCGGCCAGTCGCGCGTGTCGATGCTGCTGCTCGGCAAGGCGCACATCGCCGAGGTGCAGGCCTCGATCTGGGACGAGGAGACCATGCGCGAGTGCGAGGAAAAGGGCAT
>JAEEGL016082069.1_pt1 | contig 22849 bp, 19 predicted proteins | sample 9134231 | NCBI WGS metagenome assembly JAEEGL01 (sample SAMN16246548, study PRJNA631951) | gut metagenome | biome: gut microbiome; feature: rumen; material: fiber-attached | host: Bos | place: Iran: Karaj | collected 2018-10 | reverse complement strand
TATAACTGAAAAGAATACCCCTGATTATTCAACAACTTTAGAAATATTTGAGATATTGAATAATAAAGATTTAAGTGCAGAACAAAGAAATGAAAAACTCCAAGAAATTGCTGACAAAATATCAGAATCAAAACAAAAATCCGATACTGAAAAAACTGATATTGAAGATACACAGCGAACTCAAACAAACATACAAGAAACCCAAGAAACTCCTGTACAAAATGCAGAACAAACTCAAACAGAAAAAGATAAACTTGAGAAATTATGGGCACAAACAAAAATGTTTATAGGTAATATGGCTCAAAAAGCTGCACCGATTTTGCATAATTTCGGGCCGGCTATGCCTGCTTTATTTGCTACAGAAGCACTTGGCGCCATGACATCAGCAATCGGAACTCAAAATGCCTTTGCTATGCCTTTGGGAGATAGAAAAGAAATTAATTTAGTAAATGAATTACAAAATCTGTCTTTTAAAGGAGTATCTTTAGAAGAATTAGAAACAATGCAAATAGAAGGACGAACAATAAAAGAATGGTATCAATTTGCAAAAGAAAATAATAATAAAGTTTTACAAGAACAAATTTCAAAAAGTTTAGCAGCAACAAGAATAGTTCTTAGTGATAAGTCTTTATGGCTGCAAAAACAAGAAATTATTGATATATTGGGAGATAAAGATATTAAATGTTCTACAGGATATAAACAGGTAGAACCAACCCAAGCAGAACTGGAAACTCTATTGAAATTAGGATGCAGCATTGCAGAAATATGTGATGTAATGGGCTTTTCTGTAGGTACATATTCAACAAAAATAATGCCTCAATTTAATCTTGATACAAAAGCATTAAAAGGTGAAGGTAAAAACCTTAGTCAGCAAGAAAAAGAACAACTTTTAAAAACTTTTGACCAAATTTGTCAAAAACATAAATTATCTAAAGAATTATGCCAAAAATTAAAAGAAGATTTAGCGAAAAGAAATAATATTTCGATAGCAGAAGAAAAACCTGTTTCCACAGGACAGAGAAGAACTTTTATACCATTGGAACAACGCTTGCAAAACCAAAAGGCGGTACTTGCATCATGTATATTTACTTTGTATGAAATTTGTGAAAAGAATAACAGATTGGATGTTTATACAAAATTAATAAATGAATTAAATGACGGTTATCCTGAATTTGGTGAACAAACTCCTCAAAAAATGGAGGAATGGAATCTTGAGTGTATTGATAAAGTTGATAAAAAAATACGGGAAATAAAAGCAGAAACTTCTGAAATAACTGATAATACTGTTAAGGATAAAGAAACAAAACAAAAACTAACAGTACCATCTCAAGTATCTGAAACGGCTAAAACAAATGATGAAAAAATTCAGGATAAAGAAACAGAAACTGAACAGATTAATCAAGAACAACAAGAAGATTCAATAAATCAAACAGTTTCTCAAGAAATAATAGATAAAGCAGAAGAAATTCTTACCCGAAGTCTTGAAAAATATGATAAACAAGAAAAAGAAGAATTAAATAAAATATTTGAAAAACTTGAACAATTACAAGGAATTGTAAGCAGTAAAATCCAAGAAGAACTTTATAATTCATTTATTGCTGAATTAAATTCTCAATTAGAAACAGGAAATATCAATGCTTTTTCAGATAAATTTAACTATATATATCTTGTTAGTGATGTTTTAGAATATGAAAGTTATTTAAAATCACTTGATCTTGATGCATTGCAAATAGAGTATGATGACAGAATGCAAGAGCTCAAAACAAGCGGAGAAGAACTATATCAAAGATTTTCAGAAGAACATAAACGAATTTTTGATGAATTATCAGAAAATAATGATTTAAACAAAAAACAATGGTATATTAATTTCTGCAAATCAATAGAATTTGAATTAACAAAAGAAAAAATTACTATAAATAAATTGCAACAACAACGTATGGTTTTATGGCAAACAGTGGAAACTCTTTGTAAACAAAAACCCGAAAAAATAAACAGATTATCTGATGAATCGAAAAGAAATCATCCTTTCCCTCAAAAACAAACATTTAATAATCTACGCCAATGGAATGAATCAGTAATTCGCTTTTTACAAGATAATATTAACAAACTTTCAGATAATGCCGGTGAAAATAAAGAATTACCGCAGGTTACATCACAGGCAGAAACTTTGGAACAAAAACCGGCAGAAACTTCTGTAATTGAAGAAGTGCCGGTGACAGATGCTGAGAATACTGCAAAAGGAGAAGAAAAAGTAGAAAATTCTGAAATAAAACCAGCTGAAACTCCTGCAAAAACAGAAGCTCCGGAACAAAACCCGGCAGAAATTTCTAAAGTTAGTAATGATACATCGGTTGAAGAAACTGATGAAATTGATAAAGTAACAGGTTTTACTAAAGCTCAGAAAACATATTTGAAAGAATTAAATAAAGAAAGAGCAAATTTATTTAATCAACTGGTTAAAATTTGCAATGAATTGAACATGACAAAATTTCCTGATGCTTTTTGGAAGGAATTGACGGAAAAATATGAACCAAAAAATGAAGACAGAGGAAATTATGACAAAATGTTTCGCTGGTATGATTTTTTAATAGATAAAATTACCACGACTATAGAAGATTTGAAAACTATTCGTAATAATACTAACCAAACAGAACAAGAATCATTTGATGAAAGTAAAATTAAAATTGATTCTTATCAAGAAGATTCCTCACAGGATGATGCAATCGATTTAATTAAATTTAATATATTATTCCGTCAATTCTTACACTCACGTGATAAATTGCAGGAAGCATTCGATAAAGCAGGAACAATAACAAAATTTGCACGAGAAAACAGATGTACTTGGAATACTGCACGCAGATTATTAATAGCACATCATATCAAAGATGCTCAAGGTAATACTTTTGAAGTTAAAGTTTCCGCCGACACTCAAGAAGCATTAAATAAACTCGGAAAAGGAAAAACAATGAAAGAGTATTTAATATACACAATAAATGATCAAAATTTACCCGCAATGGATATTCAACATAAATTAAAGATTAGTTCGTCAACATATAATGACTTGTTAGCACAATACGGTTTATTACAAGATCGTGTCGAAATATTCCCTGAATTTGTCTATAGTTTATCTATACATGGTTATAATGAAAAAGAAATTAGCGAAAAATTAGGAATTGATCCTAAAACAGTAAGAAGCAGACTAAGAGAATATCACCAATTAGCAAAACAAGGAAAGACTGACAAAACTAAAGAAGCTGTCTTTGAAGGAGAAATAATAAAAAACAATGATAAACTTAAAGGTTTACGCGAAGAACGTGAAAATCTTGCAAAAGCTTTGAAAGACGAGAATGAAAGAAAATATTTATTGATTGATAGAATTTTAACAAGAGAACTTTCTGATAAACGTACTATTATTGAAGATGTTTTGGCGAATTTAGACAGTAGAAAACAAGCTATTGAAGATATAAATAATGCCTATATTGAAAAATTTGAAAAAGCTCTGCAAGAAATACAAGAAGAAAAAACAAAAGCCAGAGAACTTGCAGAAATGGAAAACAAAATAAATAGGCAAGTTAAAGAACTGGAATGTAAATACACAGATGCTGATATACAGGTATTCATTATAAACGGAAACCAAATAGAAACTATTGCAAGAGATAATCGTGTTAGTATAGAAGCAGTACAAAGAATGTTTGACAGATATAATGAAAGAATACAAACGCAAAATAATGATAATTCCTCAACACCGGAGGTAGAACAAACAACAGAGGTAAAACAAACAACTGATGAACAAATTGCTTCTCCTGCGCAGGAAAATTATACTCCTCCAGTGACAGAAGATATTATACTAGACTTAATTGATACTCAACAAAAAACTAAATATGAAATCATGGATGAATTAAATCTTGAGACTGAAGAAGAATATAATCAATTATTAAATCATTTTGAAATAAAAAACAAATATGATAGAAATATAGCTCTCGTATGCAGGGGAATACTAAAATTAAACGCAGAAAAAATAAAATCAGAAAATCCTGAGCTTGCAAAGAAATATTTATCAGCTTATCCCTTTAAAGAATCAATAGACTTATTGCATGAGTATGGTATAGACTTTAACAAAATGAAATCTGTTTATGGTGGTTTATTAGAAAAAGGTCAATATTGGCAATACTATTTGGCATTTCTTGGTACAGATGCTAATGGAAACACTTATACTCCTGTCAGAACAGATATTAGTAGAGAACAAATAGTAGCTTTGTTAAAAAATAATACAATAACACAAGAACAAGTTTTAATAGAATTAAATAAAATAAGTACATCAGGCGAATTAGATAATCTTGATTTGAAAAAATTAATATACTTTTATCAAATAATAGAAGATCCTACTGCTCGTTCAAATGATTTTGATAAATACTTTTTCCCTGATAGATATGATTATGCTAAAAGTTCAAATACCCATAAGCTTCAATGGGTTGAAAAAGGACAGAAAATTAATGAAAAAATTACTGATATCCTAAAAAATGCCGGTATTGATCCTGAAGATAAGACTCCAACTAAAGAAGCATTAATGGTATTGTTTGGTGAATATGATAAATGGTATAAAAAATGGTATAACCAAATAGACATAGAAAAACATATTGGCGGATTTTATGGTTTGACGGGGAGAGATATACACCTGTTATTATTAAAATTTGAGTTAATAACTCCTAGTGAGTGGATTCTTCGCAGAGCTCCTAAAGAAAAATTGCAAGAGTTAATAGCAAAAGGGCTTAAAGGAAATCAAATATATTTAGAAAAATATGTAAGATATGAGGAGTTAACAAAAGAAGAACGAAGTACCCATTTGGATATAGACGAAAGAGATTATGAAGAATTAATGATATACTATCGTTTGGAAAATGATAATGATACGGATACTCAAAAATCAATTGTCAGACTATTAACTGCAAATGGACTTGATCCGGAAGGAGAGCCAACTAAAGAAGCTTTGGAAAGTCTAATAAAATACGATATATCTTTTGAGTCAATAAAAGATTACTATGGCATTACGAATGAAAGTTATTTTCAGGGATTGCTTGGTGCTTTTGAAGTAAAAGATGCTGAGGGCAAATCACTTTTAGTACTTCCTATAAACAGTAAGACTAATGAACCTCTTGCTAAAGAAGATTTAGCTAAATTAAGGGAATTTACACCGAAAGAATTCCTAAAAGTATTCAATGTATACTTAAACAATAAAGAGTGCCAGAGATTAAGGGGATATTGTCTTGGATTAGACTTTTTAAAACAAAACGTTCCGGTAAAAATTGAAGAAATCGATGAGAGAAAATTAAAACATTTAATTGCACAGGGTTTAAGCGGAAAACAGATTTGTATTCGTTTAGCTTTGGAAAAAGATACATACAACGGATTAATGGAAAAATATCAATTGGAAAATGATAATGATACTGATGAACAAAAAGCAATTGCCAGAATTTTGGTTACAAATAATTTAGACACAGAAGAGCCAACCAAAGAAGCACTGGAAAGTCTAATAAAATACGATATAACTTTTGGATCAATAAAAGATTATTATGGAATTACAAATGATAATTATTTTCAAAGATTAATCGGTGCTTTAGATATAAAAGATGCTTATGGCAATCCATTACTTGTATTACCTGTAGATCGAAAAACTAATGAAGTTATTACTAAAGATAATATAAAAAATTTAAACCAAAAATATAATGAAGACGGAATAATAGATAAATTAAATAAAAGCTATACAACATCTGAAAGAAGCGATAGTTCTCAGAGATGGACAGCTATAGATGTTAAAAGACTTTTAGGATATGCTCTCGAAATAGATGAATTGAAACAAAAGTATGATAAAAACGGCAGCAATCCGGAACTCAGTGAATTAAGACAAAAACGTCTTGAATTGTGTAAACAACTTCGTACTCAATCAGAAACAGTCTTTGTTGATGTAATTACTGAAATACACAGGTCAAAACCGGAAATGCCCATGGATGTTGAAACTGAAAAACAATGGAACAATGATGTTATTAAAATACTACAAGATAAAATAAATGGAATTAATACCGAAACTTTTGAAGCAGAAAATGGAAATACTCCGGCAGAAGGACAAAATATAAACGTTGCAGAACAACAGGTACAAACTCCTGCAATTCAAGAAGCGCCGGTGACAGATGGTGAGAATATTGCAAAAGAAGCAGAAATCGCAGAAACTCCGCAACAACCAACTGCAACCCCAGCGGTACAGGAAGCTTCTAAGGCTAATGGTGAAGATGCTGTGAAAAAAGAAGAAAAAGCAGAAAATTTGGGATCAAAACCGGCTGAAACTGTTGTAAAAACAGAAACAGCTAAAATTAGTAGCGAAAATGCTGTACAAAAGCAGGATTTTGATACTCTTGACAAAGATACAAGAGAATATGTTGAAATACTCAATCAAACAAGACAACAAATTCTGGAAAAATTTAAAGATTTTGATATAAGTAGATTAAGTAAGAGAACTCAATCCTTATTAGATAATATAAAAGAAGAAATAACTAATTTTTCTTTAGATAACTTATTTGCATTGGATGATTTATTAAAAAATTTGGAGAACAGCTTTGATACAAACAAATCACTCAATCAAAGAAGGCAAGAAATTCTGAAAAAATTTGAAGGTTTTGATATAAGTAGATTAAGTAAGAGAACTCAATCCTTATTAGATAATATAAAAGAAGAAATAACTACTTTAGATAAAGATGAGTTATCAAGTTTAGATGCTGTATTAAAAGTTTTGGAGGATAACTTTGATACAAACAAATTATTAAACAAATTATTAGATTTAATAAAAGAACAAAATTCATTAAATTCATTTATTACTGGTTTATATAATATGTTAATTGAAATAACTACAGATAATGAATTATATGAGTTTAATGAATTAGAACTCCAAGATAAATTATCTGAGGTAATTGATGAATTACAAAAACCCGCAAATGAAAGAAACAGTAATATAGGATTTAATTTTGAAAATCAATTGGAGAATATAATAAATGAATACTATGAAAAATTAAAAACAATGGATGATAGGTTGTTATTGGATGAAATAGACAAATTATCAAACAAGTCAAATAAACATTCTGAAAAAAACTACATTATAGATAGTATTAAAAGTAATCTCAGAGCAATTTATAATTCCTCCGGCAATCTTGGTACCACAAAAGAGCTTGCCTTAAAACTCTTTGAAATACTGGATAAAGTAAATAAAGAAATACCTTGCGACATCTCACAACTTGATAAAATAAACAAAGAGTTAGCCGGTTATATACAACATCATCAACAACAAGAACAAGCTCAAAGAAACCCTGAAGATGTTTTCACAGATATTATTCAAAATTTATCAAATACAACACAACAAAAAGAAAGAGATGCAGAAGCAGTAATATCAGCAGCAAATGATATAATTAATAATAAAAACATTAAACCAAAAGAAAAAACTGATGCAGAAAAAGAAATTACTGCTCAAACTGCAATAAAAGAAGCCAGCAGGAGACAAACTCAAGCACTTACAGCTTTTTCAGAAGATATACATGATATTCTTCAAAATCTTGAGCCTGAACAAAGAGCTGAATATTTAGAAAAAATTAATAGATATTTTAATGAAAGAAATCAAGATTGCTTGAGTCAACTTACGCAAGAAAGAAGAGAAAAATTAGAAAAATTATTCCCGAATAATGAATATTTTAGTTTTGCGGAATTTCTTGAAAAAACAGGTTTTGATTCAAATAATGATATAGATAAACAAATTATTCAAAGCTTTATTGATAATATATATACAAAATTCGATACAGCTATTTTATTGCCTGTTCCAACTAAAGATGGTGTTGAAAATTATTATGTTGTATTAATTACTCCAAATGCAAAAAATGATATTAATGAACAAAATACTGATAAACAGCAAATGTATTTAACAATAAAACGACTGGAAAGAGTTGCAACCAAATTTGCTGCATCTGAAAAAGAGTCCGGTCTTAAAGAGTTTAAAAATGAAGTATCAGATGCGTATGAACTCAAATATATAAGTAGTTCTTTTGAACACAGAATAGTAGGTATATTATTTGAAAATGCTAAAGATGTTCAAAATATTAAAATGTTTATATTAGATATGTACAGAAGAACAAAAAGCGGTAAAGCAGACAGAAATATAAAATCACTTAATGAATTAAAAGAGTTGTACAAAAGCTGAATTTTATATTAAAATATTATAAGAAAGGAACTTTTATTCTGTGAAATTTATTCTTTCTTTTACATTATGTTTTATATTAATGTTACCTGTATTTTCTTCCGAGCTTGATAATATCAACAACACAAATGCAGAAGAAAAAGATACGGTACTAAAAGGAGAAGCTTCTTGTGAAGTTTTACCTCCCATAAAAGAAGAAGTAGTAAAACCTGTCAGAACTACTTTAACAAATTTAGAATATGATGCAAAGTATTTACAAAACGGCAAAGCTAAAAATTTTGAACGCAGTAATATTGAATATTCCGGAGTAACAGATTTTTTTAAGTATTAAAAAGGGTATTATGATGAGGAATTTTGTTAGTTTATCTTTAATTATATCAATGATGTTTATAACATCAACTGCTTTCGGTTGGACAAATTATAAAAAAACAGAAGGATATGATTATCTTAAAACTAAAGAAACAGAAGCCGTTGAATATAAAAATAATCTTCCTGTTGAAGAAAAAATAGATATTTCTAATGATGTTACTCAAGTAAATAATGAACGCAAAAGATTAATTAATAAATATAGTGAAATTTATGAGATGAAATTAACTTCAAAAAGATATCTTAACAGGAAAAAAGACGAAATTGACAGTTTTGAAGAAATGGAACCTGCTCAATAAATTTTTCAAAAAAGTAGTTCTTAAATTATGCCTGACAGGGTTATTGTATAAAATTGTAAAGATTGTTATATTATCATTAACATTTTTTAATAAATTTGCCATTTGGTTTTATATCAAGTATAATCGTATTAAGTTAGGTTTTATATATAGAGGATAGAGCGTTGGAAAATACTATTGTTGACAATAAAGGTACAGTATCAGCAAGTGATGTAAGAAAAATTTTAGATACTGATAATAGCGGAATTAAAGATTTATGCAGAAAACTTAAAGTTTTCCCCAAAAGAGATAAAGAAACAGGGAAAGCATTCTTTTTAAGAGATGATGTAGAATTTTTAAAAAGAATGAAAGATTTACATTCTCAATCCGGAAGATATAGTGAAATTGACCAACGTCCTTTATACAACGCTCAACCAGGACAAGCTCTTGCTATTCCTCAATCATTTGAAAAAAATCAACTTTTATTAATTAATGAATTCCGTACGACTGTTGAAAAAATGCTTATTAATCAAGATAAGCTTATCGAAAGAATGCAATCTACTCTTGAAGATAAACTTGACGGACTTGATGAAGTTGTTGTTGAATTAATACAAGCAAAAACTGAAAATGAAAATTTGCGTATTAAATTAAACCAACTTACAAAAGAAAATTACGAACTTAAATCTAATATAGAAGCATTTAGACCAATCGGATTTGGTTTATACGTAAAATAATATTTTAATAATATCCTATCTATTTGCTCATATATATCATACCTTCAATCAAATCTTTATCCCAGCCGAATTTTGGTTTATTGGAAGATTTTAATAAATCTTTTGTTGTAGTTCGCCATTTTGCAGTTCCTGAAATATATTTTTTGAAAAAAGCTAGTTTTTCCTCTAAATTTCTTGTAATATCAGTATAAGCGCTTTTTGCACGAACAGCGATAGGTTGTGATACAAATTCTGTTATAAGAGGATTTGTATTAATCATTGCTTTTGCTTTTTCATCAAAAGCACCGTTTTTTATTATTTCTATTCCGTCCGGTGTCGGTTTTATTCTTATTTTAAGAAACACTTCGTTCTTATTTTTTGCATCTCTGTATATATCACCGTAAACATCAATTACATCATAATCGTTCAATTCTTCGGCGGGAATAAATTTATCTGTTGATTCAAATTCTTTTTTGCCGTTAATTTTATTTATTTGTTGTTCAGTCATATCTTTTAAATAATCAACAAAACATTTTTCATTATTAGAAAGGTCTTCTGCTTCATCAACAAAATCTTTAAATCCTCTAAAATTATTAATATTAATAAAATTATTAGATATGTTCATGTATAAAACCTTTACAATAACCTTTGTAATAATATTTAAACAAAAAAAAATAAAATTTGTTAGTTAAATATTTAATTTAATTTTATTTTATTTTTTTCGGTTTCTTTTTGTTGTTCAAAATCATTAATTTGTTTTCTTATATTATCATTTTTGGCTTTAGAAAATTCATCCAATATAATAACATTTTTCATATCTTCTTCATTTTCACTATCTATTAAATTCTTTGCAGCTTCACTGACATTATTTTTCTTTTGTTTATTTTCAAATTTTTCTCTAAAATCTTTATCTTTTCCCGTAATAATTTGTTCGCCATCAGGTTCATATTTTGCAACACTGTTTTTCAGTATAACAATTTCAACACGTCTGTTTTTAGCCATGTTTTCAGCGTTTGTATTTGGTGCAAGAGGTTTTGTTTCCGCATAACCTATTATAGTAAATAAATTCGGTTTAATTTTATAAGAGCTCATTAAAAATCTGCCTACACTTGCGGCTCTTGATGCTGATAATTCCCAATTTGAGGGAAATTTTGGAGTAGAAAGAGGAATATTGTCAGTATGCCCTTCTATTCTTATTAAGTGATTAGAAAATCTTTTTGTTATTAAAGCTCCGATTTTTTCCAATTTAGGATAAGCAGTTCTTTTTATATTTGCTGAACCGGAGTCAAAGAAATTTAAATCTTTTAATCTTATAACCAAACCTCTGTCTGTTATTTCAGCTTCTATTCCGTCAAGTTCACCCTTAGCGGCAGCATCTTCAATTTCGTTTTTTATATCTTCCATAGATTCTTTTTCATATTTTGCACTTACATACTCCATTATAGGAGGAACAACAGCATTATTTTGTTGTGCAGCTCCTTGATTAAGTGGGTCATGTCCGTCCGTATTTAACAAATTCTCCCCGCTCATTTTTAATAAATCTTCCATTGCTGCATTATTAAATGCATCCTTTAGAGATTCTTGAAGCTGCTCATAAGCAGCAGCATCAATTTGACTCAATGCATAAAGAACAACAAACGTTGCAAAAATAAGCGTCATAAAATCTGCATAGGACACTAACCAACGTTCTAAATTTTCATGTTCTTCTTCTTTCTTTTTCTTAGCCATATTTCTATTCTTCTACCGGTGCATCTAAACAGTAAGCTTTAAGCTTTCTTTCTATCAAGGTAGGGCTTTCACCTGCTTGAATAGCAAGAATACCTTCAATAATAATTGTTTTTATTAAAAAATCACTTTGAGCTTTAAGTTTTATTCTTGATGACATCGGAATAGCAATAAGATTTGCAAACCCTACACCATAAACTGTTGCAACAAAAGCAACAGCAATACCGGCACCAAGTTTTGACGGATCTGATAAATTCTGCATAACTTGAATTAACCCAAGTACCGCACCGATAATACCAATAGTAGGAGAAAAACCTCCTGCAGATTCCCAAACTTTTGCTGCTGCTTTTATTTCTTCTTCCATTTGTCCAAGTTTTGTTTCAAGCATATCTCTTACTATAGTTGGATCAGAGCCGTCACTGACAGCATTTAAACCCATCTTTATAAATATATCCGTTGCTGCTTTTGCATCTTTTTCAAGAGCAATAACACCTTCTTTTCTTGCTTTTTGGGCATAGCCTATTATTTCCTGAATTGTATCTAACGGTTTGTTTACTTTACCAGAAAAGGCAATACTTAAAAATTTAACAGCATTTTTCAAGTCTTTAATAGGAAAACTTAAAATAACAGCACCTCCTGTACCGCCAAATACGATAAATGCAGCAGTTATTTGCATAAGTTGTTGCAGATTACCGCCTTCCATAAATTGACCTATCATTATACAGGTTACACCAAAAAATAGTCCGATAACTGCTCCTATATCCATAAAGACTCCTTTTTATATTAATTTGAAATTATAATATTACTTCTTACGCTATTCTAAACTATTATGTTATAAAATAAATCATTCATTTAGTGTATTGGATAAATTTGTATACTGTAATGTTTTAAATAAATATATGTCTTCTATTTATTTGAACTCTGTTTTGTTTGTTATAAAATTTTGTTAGAAAGTTATAACTTTATGGAATACCTTAGAAAAAATTATAAATCACTGTTGAACCAAGTTATATGTTTGATTGTTGGTGCGGCACTTGTTGCTGTCGGATTGAATATATTTTTAGTTCCTAATGATATTATTGATGGCGGAGTTGTTGGTATTTCAATTATGGCGAGTTATTTAACAGGACTTCCTTTAGGTCTTTTTACTTTTTGTTTAAATATTCCATTTCTATTTTTAGGTTTTAAACAACTCGGAAAAAGATTTGTTGTTTTTTCTTTGTTTTCAATAACAATGTTATCAGTATTTGTAACATTAATTCCGTTTAAAAGTGCCACTAATGATACTATTTTAACTTGTATTTTTGGCGGTGTTATAGTGGGACTTGGAGTGGGATTGATTTTAAGAAACAATGGTTCTCTTGACGGAACAGAGATGATAGCAGTTGCTTATAATAAAAAAATTCCTCTTTCTGTCGGTGCAACGGTTATGTGTATAAATGTATTTATATACGGCAGTGCGATATTTGTTTTTGGGTTTGACAGAGCAATGTATTCTCTTGTCACTTACTTTTTGATATCAAAGGCAATTGATGTTGTACTTGAAGGTATTGATGAAAAAAGGTCTATTATGATTATTTCTAATCATGCAGATGTAATTGCCGACAATATCTTGCACGAATTTAAAAGAGGTGTTACTTTTCTTGACGGAAAAGGAGCTTATTCCGGAGATTATAAAAAGATTATTTATTGTATCGTTACAAGACTTGAAATTACCAAATTGAGAGAAGTGGTTTTGGATATCGACCCAAAAGCATTTATTTCAATTTCAAAAGTTAGTGAAGTTGAGGGCGGACAAGTTAAAAAGAAATACAGGCATTAGTAGAGTTAATATAAAGTGAGGTTTTATGTCAGGACATTCAAAATGGGCAACAATTAAACGTAAAAAAGCAAAAATCGATGCTGCAAGAGGTGTGGAATTTGCAAAGTTTTCAAGAGAAATCATGGTAGCAACGAAACTTGGCGGCCCTGATTTAAACGGAAATTTCAGATTGAGGACAGCTGTTGATAAAGCAAAAGCAGCAGGCTTGCCGAATGATAATATTAAAAGAGCTATTGATAAAGCAGCAGGCGCAGCAGCAAACGAAAATTATGAAGAAATGACTTATGAGGGTTACGGTCCATCGGGAGTGGCTATTTTTATTGAAGCTCTTACCGATAATCGTAACAGAACAGCCGGAGATATAAGAAGCTATTTCAACAGAAATAATGGAAATTTGGGCGAAAATGGCTGTGTTTCTTGGATGTTTAAGCAAGTCGGACTTATTACTGTCGGATTAGATGTTGATAGCGACAAACTTTTTGAAGATGCAATTAATTGCGGAGCGCAAGATTTTGAACAGGAAGAAGACGAATACAAAATCACAACCGACCCGAATGAACTTCAAAAGATTACCGAAGAATTGCAAAAACTCGGATATAAGTTAAAATCTTACGAGGTAACAAGATTACCCGAAAACTTAATTCAAATTACAGATGAAACTGATGCAAAATATCTTTTGAGATTATTAGAAAATATCGAAAACCATGATGACGTTCAGAATGTTTATTCTAATTTCGATATGGATAGCGAATTATACGAAAAATTGGATAATTAATGGATAATATTGTTGTTATTATTCCGACGGGCGTAGGAGCTTCGATTGGCGGTTTTGCCGGTGACGGCGGTTATGTCGTAAGAGAGCTTGCAAAAAAATATCGGCTTATTGTAAATCCTAATGTTGTTAATGCCGCATGTTTTTCTTCAATAACAGATAGTATGCTTTATACTGAAGGCTATGCACTTAACAGATTTTTTAAAAACGAAATAAATCTTCTGCCTTCAACAAATAAAATTGGTGTAATTTTTGATAAAGCTATTCCGAAGGGAGTTTTAAATATTCATCTGAATACTCTTAATGCGATGAAGGTGGTTTATGGTATTACAGATATTGAATATGAAATAACTTCAAAAAAAGTCGGAGTTGAATTTAATATTACTTCTTCCAATATTTCAAGCGGAAACGTTAATAACATTGATACAATTTTTGAAGCAGGGAAAAAGCTCATAAAAAAGGGGTGCAGAGCGTTAGCCGTTGTTTGCCTTTTTGAAGAAGATGAAAATGATGAAGAATATCAATCAGGGAAGGGAGTTGATATAGTAGGCGGTGTTGAAGCTATTATTTCTCATGTTGTATCGAGAGAATTTAATATTCCTGTTGCCCATGCACCTGCTTTCAGAAAAACATCCATAATTAAAAAAATAGTTAATCCAAAATCCGCCGCAGAATATATTACTCCTACCTTTTTACCCTGTATAATTTTAGGTTTATACAAGGCTCCGCAATTTATAAACAGTAAAGAAAAAAACAAAAATGCCATAAGTATTTTTGACATCAAAAAACTGGTTATGCCGTATAATGCATTGGGTTGCATCCCTGTATTTAAGGCGCTTGAATATAATATTCCTGTTTTTGCAATAAAAGAAAATTCAACCGTTCTCAATGTCACAAAAGAAAAATTGGGTTTAAAAAATATTATTGAAGTTAAAAGATATTTTGATATATAACAAAAATATTTTTTTATCAGTTTTATATGTTTGAAAGCATGTAAATATGAAAGGAAATAAGGATATGAATATATCAAAGTTATCTATGTATAGTCCCTCTTTTAGAGCTGGTTTGTGGGAAAAAGATTTTAAAAAAATGGTGAATAGCGCAAGAGATTATGTGGTAGAATCAAATTCACAACCATTAATAGATCAATATAATAATGATATGAAAACTATTACCTATTTATTTTCTGATCAAATTCTTTCTTTAGATGATGACAAGCCGGGTGAAGTTTGTCTTTCTCAAGATTCTTATGAGGATTGTGTTAACGTTATTGCACGTATGCAGTTGCCTCCGAAAAGAATATGTAAAATTGATATTTCTAAGAAAGATGGTAAAACATGTTTAGCCAATTTTCACATAATAGCAGAGGCATTAAAAGCCTTGGCAGGAAAATAAAGTAAATTATAAAATAGGAATTTGGTGATTTTTGAAAGGTGTGTTCACCAATATAAAAGTCTTTGCGAGCGAGCATATTTTCGGGTTGTTCGGTTTTTCATTCTGTTTCAAAATCTTTTTTCAAAAGATTTTTTCACTTCATCAAACCTTCACTCTTTGGGTGTCGTCCTTCCGAAAATATACTAATTTACAATAACCGTAATTTCAGCATCGGCTGAAACTTGACCGTCTACACTTGCTGTTACATGAGCTTTAACAACAGGACCTTTTGCCTTTATCATTTCTCCGTACATATCCAGTCTGTCACCGGGTCTGACGATACGTTTAAATCTTGCTTTGTCAATACCTGCAAATAAAGCTAATTTTCCTTTGTATTGCGGCATACAGAAAACCATTCCGGCACTTAATTGTGCTAACGCTTCTATTTGTAATACTCCCGGCATAACCGGATTATTAGGGAAATGACCTTGAAAGAAAGCTTCATTCATTGTTAAATTTTTGTATCCTTTTACATATTTTCCCGGTTCATAATCAGTAACTTTATCTACCAATAGAAAAGGATATCTGTGCGGAATAAGCTCCATTATTCCCATTATATCTATTTCTTTTGAATTTGTTTCGCTCATAGTCCTAACTCCTTAATTATTTTTTTTGCAAATTCAACATGTGCAGTGTGTCCGGCAAGTTTAACAAAAATATTAGCTTTAAACCCGAGAGGGTTTCTGCCGGTAAGATGTAAATCACCAATAATATCAAGAATTTTATGTTTTGCACATTCAAGTTCACTTCTTAATTCACAAGTATAGCCATCGCCGTCAAGTCCTACCGTATTAGTTATATCAGCACCTAATCCGATACCCATTTTTTGCAGTTTTTCCAAATCTTTTAGATATCCGAATGTCCTTGCTTCAATAATTTCGTTTATATTGGTATCTTTATTTAATGTTACCCAACGGTTTTTTAAATCTTTATGTTCAAAATTTACCATATAAGTAATTGCAAATTCATTAGAAGGAACTAAAATAATTGATGTATCGTTATTTGTATAATAAATAGGTGTAGAAAATTCAGTTGAAATAATATTATCTTTTTCTGGTAAGTCAGAATTTTTAATAGCTTCAACCCATTCTTTTGCACTACCGTCCAAAATAGGAACTTCTTTTGAAGATAATTCAACATCAACATTTTTTACATTACAGATTGCAAATGCTGCCATTAGATGTTCTACAAGTGCAAATTGTGCATTTTGATTTCCAAGTACAACAAAATTTGAAGAAGAAATAACACTTGTGGCTTTTGCGGGTATAATTTCACCATTATGAACAAATCTGATACCTTGCCCGTTATTCTTTTTTATTGTTGCTTCAGAAGTTTGCCCATTCATAAGGCATTTTCCGGAGAGTTTTATTGTATCTTGAAGCAGCATATTTATTCTTCTCCTTCGCCTTCGCCTAATAATTCGTCTAATTTATCTTTATAAGGTTTTAAAAGTTTAATAAGCTCTTCTGTTTCTTTTCCGTATTTAATTTGTTTAATAAATTCTTTTCTCGGAACAGCAGGAGAACCAACAATAATACTCTTTGGTCCGAAGTTTTTAGTAACTCCGGCTTGTGCCATAACTATGGAATCATTTCCTATACTTATGTGGTCAGCAAGTCCTACTTGTCCTGCGAGAACTACTCTGTCACCGATTTTACTGCTGCCTGCTATACCTACTTGCGAAACAATCATACAATTTTCACCGATTTGACAGTTGTGAGAAACCATTACCAAATTATCAATTTTTGTACCTTTTTTAATAATTGTGTTTTCAATTGTTCCTCTGTCAACAGTAGAGTTAGCACCTATTTCAACATCATCTTCTATAATAACTCTTCCGATAGAAGGTATTTTATATATCTTTTGCTGTGTATAGTCACCTTGTATAGAACCTTCTTGTTTAGCATTTTCTATATTGTTAGGTGTTTCCGTAACGAAGCTGAATCCGTCTGCTCCGATACTTGCACCATGTTGAATGATAACGTTATTACCTATCTCTATATTATCTCCAATATTTACACCCGCATGGAAGAAACATCCGATACCGATTTTTGTATCTCTTCCGATATAAACATTAGGTAAAATCTTTGTATTATCACCGATTTTTACACCTCTTGAGATAACAACATTTGCTCCGATAGAAACATTGTTACCTAAAACTGCTTCCGGATGAACAACAGCGGTAGGATGTACTCCGACAGGTGCATCCGGCGGAAGATAAAAAAGATGAATAAGTTTCATCATTGCTAATCTGGGTCTTTCTACTTCAATAGTAGTAATGCCGTCTAAAGATACTCCAAGAGGAACAAGAGCAGCTTTGACATTGCTTCGATAAAGATTATCTATTTCTTCTTCAGATAAAGCAAGTGCAAGTGTGTTTTCATCAGCGAGTTTCGGCGGAGCTATTTTGTTAATAATTATATTTTCTACTTTGTTTAAAATCCCGCCAACAATATCATTAATTTGTTCTAATGTATATGTATTTTCTTCTCTCACCTTTTTTCTCCCTCTATATGATAGACCTAAACATAATCTTAGTTTTTACAGCACAAACTGTCTTGAATATTTTAATTTTACTACAATAATTATATTTTGGCAAAAAGTATAAAAAAATAATTAGTAATGTAACAACATAGCCAAAGACAATAAAAACATAAACAAAACTAGAATGTTTCTTGAATAAAAAAATCTGAAATAAAACGGAGCATCTTTGCTGTTTTTTATTTTTGCCCAATTATCAAGAGGATAATGCCAAAATCTTATTTTAGGTACATTTGTTTTGTCCTTATTAAACATATAAAGTGAATGATATAGATCAAAAATTAAAGGAATAACAAGTAAAGTTAGAAAATAATAATAATTTTTTGTAATAAAAGCTAAGCAAAATATCATTAAGTATGCTGAAAAATAAAATACAAGAAGAAATTTTAAAGCTCTTTCTTTAGTTTTAAATTTTATGGAGAGTGTAACTTTGTGAGCGGTTTCATCTCCATCAAAGTCCATAAGCATGTGAGTATAAAGAATACTGTTTGTAATCATTGCGCAAGCTAAAGATAACGGAATAATTTTTACGGATAAAGAACTTGTCATAACATAAAATATTCCTTCATATAAAAGAGGACCGTACATAATAATAATTATAAGTTCTCCCAGTCCTTTTAAAGAAAATCTTTGATAACAAATTGCAAATATCAATGCTAAAAATGCTATTACACCTACATAAATACCGGATTTAATAAATAGGAAAAGTCCTATAATTCCAGCTAAAGCTAAAAATATAATAATTATTACAAGCAAATCTTTTTGAGTGGCTAAATTGTCTTTTAAATATTTGCATTTACAATTCTGGGCGGAATTTATATATTTTTCATCTTTAATTAAAATTTTATAATCAAAATAATCATCGATTAAATTAGTTGCAAGATGTACTAAAATAACTCCAAATAGTGCAATTATACCTAAGATTGCATTACCGTTCAATTTTAAAGAATATACAAAAATTACTATCCAATTCAATAATGAAATAGGAACTGTGTATGCTCGTGAAGCATTTAACCAAAAAATTATTGTATGAAAAACTTTTTGCATAATATAATTTTAATTTACCGGCACATCTAAATCTCTGGACAATGTGATATTCAAAGTAGTATCTTTATCGATATATACATTAGCACCTTTATTAAATATATTATAAATACTTTTTCCTATAAAATATCCGGAACCGCCCAGTGTACCGCCAATAGCTCCTACAGGTGCGGTTATAACAACAGGAACTCCGGAAAGATATTTTTTGCCTGTTTCTACTCCCCAGTTTGTTGAATTAATAATCATATCTTTGCTTTTTTGTAAATCTTTTTTTTCTTCTTTTCCGTATGATGTGCCTCCAACGAAATATCCTGCATAGTTTACGTTGTCATTATTTGAAACATAAGCATATATTGGTATTTGTTTCCCTATTGGAGTAACTACGTGATCAAATACCAGCATAATTCTCGCTTCTTGAAAACATAGTCCTGATTTTTTAACTTTTCCGACTGTTCCTCTGATAACACTGCCTGCGGGTAATACAATATTATCATTGATAATAATATCGCTAATTAAGGACATATTGAATTGATTGCCTATTTCAGCACTGACAGAATTTATTGAATTATCTACTTTAACATCAAAAGATGTTCCTGCGGGTATTCTTTGTGAAGATACTTCAATACGAACAGGGTCAATTTTTTCTTGTTTTTTTTCTGTTACTGTTTCTTGTTTTTCATCATTAGTTATATCTGCTTGTTCTTCTTGAGACTCTTCTTGTTTATTTATTTCTTCATTTTGTTCATTAACAATTTCTTCTTGCGTATTAGCTTGAGTTTCTTCTTCAATTTTTTCTTTAATTGTTTGAATATCTTTTTCTTCAGTTTGCAATTCCTGAATTATTACATCTGTTTTGGGAAGTTCGGGCAAATCGTCAGACAGTGACGGAAGAGCCATTCCTGCCGAACATAATATAATTAGTATGGCTGTTTTTTTATTAAATTTCATTTTTTATTCTCCAAAATAACGAGTTTACCTTAAAAAAGTATAGTTTATAGAATTAATAATATCAAATTTGTAATCGAATGTAACAATAGTTTTTAAAATGTATTTAATATTTCAAATGAAGGAATTTATTCATAACATAATCTGTAAAAATTTTTAGAGAATAACTAACTAAACAACATACAATTATTGTTATCAATATTGCTAACCAAAAATGATTTATTACAAAACCTAAATGAAAAAATCCTATATTGTATAAAAATAATAGAGAAAACCATTGAAAAATGTACAAAGGATATTGGTCGGGAAATTTGATATTAATTTTATTAAATAGTGTTGATAAAATTCCTTTTTGTTGAATTAATAAAATGAATAAAATAATAAAATTAATAAATAGCAATGTATAATTTTCTTCATGAAAATAAAATAATTTGGATAATAACAAATACATTAAAGATATTTCTCCAATAGAATAAATAGTAGTTTGTAATAGATTTTGTTTTTGGGGAGGAATTTGATTTTTTTGATTTGTGAAAATAGCAATAATTATGCCAATAGAAAAATCAGCAAGACATCTCAAGATCCCCCCACTTATTAAACTAAAATAAATTTCTCTATGTGCAGAAGCAAAACTAATATTATTTTGAGATATAGGAACATAGCATAAAAAGAAAAGAGTGAAATATAATAGTAATATTTGTTCTTTATTAAATATTTTAAACGTTAAATACATAAAAACAGATACAACCAAAAAAACACAAACAAACCATGCATAAGGGTTATACATATCTCCAGGAACATTAATTCCTATAGATTGTAAAAAACATAATTGATATATTAAATCATTAAAATGGTGAAAATTTTTATCAAAAAATTTAAAATTGAAAATATATACTAAAATTATAGATAACCAATAATATGGAAGTAATCTTAGTATTCTTTTTTTTACTAGTTGAGCTATAGGTATATTGGGGTTTCTTTCGTAAGATTTATACGCTAAAAAAGCAGATATTATAAAAAATATATCCACAATAAAACAACCGTTTTGTACGTGATCTAATAAAATTTTTATTGTTTGATGATTTTCATAAATATGTGATAGAAAATCACCAATGCAATGCATTATTATTAAAGGAAATATAATTATAAATTTTATAAAATCTAAACTGCATAATCGTTTGTCCATATAATCCTCTCAAGACAAATAATTTAAAAAAATATTATCCAAAAAGACGTAAAATATAGAATTTAATCTTTTTTTCAACGAATTAAGATGACAATACATCATAATTTGTCTAAAGTCAATATTTTTTCGCCAATAAATGTCCTTAAATTTAATTTTATGACACATTATCATACTTATAGGAGGACAAATGAATGTCAAAAAAAGCTTTGGTGCAAGAGTTAAAGAAATAAGAGAAAAAAAAGGACTAAATCAAGAACAATTAGCAGAACTTATTGGTATGGAGTCCCGTCATATAAGCAGGATAGAAACCGGTAAAAGTTTTACTACTTTAGAAAATATTTTAAAAATTGCCAATGCTTTAAATGTTGATATTAATTCTCTTTTTATTTTTGAACATAAAGATGATAAAGAAAATCTAATAACCGAAATAAATAATTATCTTAAATCTGCAAAAGAAGAAGAGATTGAACTTGTTTATAAACTTATAAAAGCAGTATTTGAATAGCAATAACACACTAAATATTTTTTAGCTCTTGACAAAGTGTCTGCTATAGAGTACACTATTAATATGGAGCAAAGAATTGTTAAAATTGCTCAACTATCAAATGGTAAAACTCCTTTTATAGATTGGCTTGAATCATTAGATAAAGTTACAAAATCTCGTATTCAATCAAGATTAACGAGGTTATTGGAAAACAACTTTGGCGACCATAAGAAAATTGATAATGTGATTGTGCTGTTAATTAATGGTGGCGATAAGTCAACCCAAAATAAAGATATTCAAAAAGCAAAAGATATACTTCAAGAATGGAGAAATATACAATGAAAGAACTTAAAAATACAATAGATTTAGAAAATTATATAGTTAACGACTTAAAATCTGATGAAGATATTAAGTTATACTTAAATTCTAGTCTAAAAGACTATTTGGAAGATGGCGATTTTAATTCATTTTATCGTGCATTAGAAATTGTAATCAAAGCAAAAGACACAATTGCAGGATTTGCGAAAAAAGTTGGCATGTCAAGAGCTCATCTTTACAGTATCTTCAAATCAGAGAAAGAACCGAAATTCTCAACCATAGCAAAAATATTTCAAGAACTTGGTTATGAACTAGAAGTTGCTTAATATAGATTTGTGATTAACCAGGGAGTAACTTTTTCTTAAACAGAGAATTTGAAAAAAGAAATTTTTGTATTTGGTGTTAATATTAAATAGAGAAATTTTCTGTTAATAAATTCAAACTTAAACTTACTGCCTGCTTGAAATTTTGCATTAAAAAAAGAGGCTTATTAAAAGCCTCTTGATTAAATGGTGGGCGTTGATGCTTCAATCGTTGCCGAACAAAGAGAGGCATACGAGTGAAGTATGCGACGAAGGCGTAGAAAATCAAACAAAAAGTTTAGATTTTCAAGCCGATTAGCTGAGGCAAATTTTCGGGAGGGCGCCGTGTGAAGTTGAACGAAGTTCAACGGAACCCAGCCCGAAAGGGAGTAGGTTCGATGAAGTGAAAAATATTGAGCAAAGCGAAATATTTGAAACGGAATGAAGAACCAAGCGACCCGAATAATTTGATTTTTAATCTCGAAACGCAATAAAAAAGAACCTCGAAAGGTTCTTTATAAAAATGGTGGGCGTTGATGCTTCAATCGTTGCCGAACGAAGAGAGGCATACGAGAGAAGTATGCGACGAAGGCGTAGAAAATCAAACAAAAAGTTTAGATTTTCAAGCCGACTAGCTGAGGCAAATTTTCGGGAGGGCGCCGTGTGAAGTTGAACGAAGTTCAACGGAACCC
>JAEEGL016832798.1_pt1 | contig 22850 bp, 21 predicted proteins | sample 9134231 | NCBI WGS metagenome assembly JAEEGL01 (sample SAMN16246548, study PRJNA631951) | gut metagenome | biome: gut microbiome; feature: rumen; material: fiber-attached | host: Bos | place: Iran: Karaj | collected 2018-10 | reverse complement strand
TGATGACAGCAATGTTCCTCTTCATCGTGATGCTCATACTTCTCTATAACTTCTTTTAAGAGGGTATCCATAAGATCAACACCCTCCATGGTATCCTTTATGGAAGCACCCGTTATCTGATCCCAGGGCGTGGTTATGATAGTAGCCTTTGCATTATGTTCCTTCAGTATATCCAGTGTCTTCTGAAGCTTATCATCCGAAATGTTACCGGTACGGCTCAATATAATGGTACCGGCGTTCTCAACCTGATTTATAAAGAACTCACCGAAGTTCTTAACATAAAGCTTTGCCTTGTTGGCATCCACTACAGTGATAGCAGAATTAAGCTTTGCACCATCACCAAGGTCAGCCTGCTCAACCGCCCTTACGACATCTGAAAGCTTTCCCACACCCGAAGGCTCTATAACAATACGGTCAGGCGTAAAACGTCTCATAACATCCTTAAGTGCAGTTCCAAAATCTCCCACCAGCGAACAGCAGATACAGCCGGAGTTCATCTCTGTGATCTCCACACCGGCCTCCTTTAAAAAGCCTCCGTCTATTCCTATCTCTCCGAATTCATTCTCGATAAGCACTACCTGCTCACCTTTCCATGCCTCAGCAAGGAGTTTCTTTATAAGAGTGGTCTTTCCTGCCCCGAGAAATCCTGATATAACGTCTATTTTTGTCATCTTTTTTTCCTCCTTTTTGCTTAATACTCTAATTCCTAAAACTGTAAAAAAGAGGCCCCCTTTTCCGGCAGCCCCTCAATATCATCAGCCTGCTTTACCGCAGCACTTCTTGTACTTCTTTCCGCTTCCGCAGGGACAGGGATCGTTGGGATAAATCTTTTCAGGTTTCTTTACAGTTCCCATCTCCCTTGCCTCCTTGGTAAGTGCGGCACGCTTTTCTTCGTCAAATATAGCATTCCATTCAGGCAGATTGTAAAGCCACTCAGCCTTGGCATCAACCATATTCTTGAAAAGCATTTCCTTATCAAAAGCTAAAGAAACTTCCGTATTCTCATCCATTGTTTCGATAGGATTCTCCACCTTAAGGCTTTCCTGTATGCCCTCCAGGAACCCTACCATGTACATAAGGGATATATCATACTTTTCTGCCAATCCCTTTACCGTTCCTTTTACTTCGGTATCCGGTTCTTTTAAAAGCTGTGCATAGATTGCCTGCTCTTTTGCAAAATAGTCATCCCACAGCCTCTTAAGAGACTCTCTGCTGTGATTCTGTGTATCATAGGCTTTACTGTGCCATTCTTCAAGAAGTGTCATGCTTTATCTCCTTTATTTATCCTTATTGCACGCCGGACCATACAAACACAGTCCGAACGCAATTGCCTTTTCATACGACAACATACTATACCACAAACCGCTTCTGTTATCAATCCATTGTTATTTGCCGGAGATTCCCCATCGGTTCACCGCCGGCTGACTGATGGTTCACCGACAGCTCATTTCACTTCACCGCTCATGTCATTTATAACGATAGATACCATCCCATTCTCCTGCTTGAAAGAAAAAACATTCTTGTCCGACAGAAGTTCCACCGGCACCAGAAGCTCTATGCCGCTCTTTGTAATGATCTTCTGCTTCTTAGCCAGGCTTCTTCTGGTCTTCGGGCTTACATAAACAGGCTGCTCCTTTATTTCCATATCAGCCGCCTGCTGTTCATAGCGTTCCATGGCCTTTTCATTTCCTGAGAAAACGGTATCCCTGATACGTTTGGGATTTATCTCACCCTCTTCCCTTGCAGTATCAGCCACCACCCTCCTGTACTCAAAGATTTTCTGGGGTGCCTCATCTTCATAGCACTCCTTTATGGTATTTGTCATAACATCCTGTATGACTTTTACCACTTCCTTCTCGGATTTTCTCAAGCTGATCTTTAAGATGCATTCAGCCATATAGTTTACATACTGACCATCCACCATGCATTTGGAATCCGACATGGAAACCCTGTTCTCGAATACATTTATGAAAAAATAATCATACTCTTTCTGGGTATGTGACGGAAGCAGTCTGTAATCCTTGGTCCACGTAAGTTCTCCATCGGAATTCTTTTCACAGGAAAATTTAGTCTGATAATTCAGTTTAAAAAATGCTATGACCGGCTGTCCGTCGACAGTTGCATACACAAACAGACCGCTCCCGGGACTCATTTCCGCTACCTGCTTTAAGAGTTCATGCATCTCATCAGCCACCACATCCACAAAAGCATCAAAACCCTCTGCATTTTCAGGAACAATGGCTGCAAGGAATGAATCCTCATCATAAACAGCTTTCCTGGATGCGGTATTGTCGTAATTGTATGCGATCAGCTGCAGGATATAATCATATATCTCACCATCAGGATCCAGTGTATACTCATTATAATCCACATAAGCCGCCCCGGCATCTATGGAGCTTATAAAACATCTGTGGGGCTCAATCTTTGATTTTGTCATTTCTCCTCCAAAAAATTTCTTAGTTTTTGACACTTAAATCATAATAACACCCTAAAATTTATTTTTCAATTTGACATTTTCTCCCGCATATGGTATTCTACGCAATGGACGTTTTCGTCAGGTAAGTGCGTGTAGCTCAGCTGGATAGAGCGTCTGGCTACGGACCAGAAGGTCGTGGGTTCGAATCCTGTCACGCACACATTAAACCGGTTCCCTTGCGGAGCCGGTTTTATTTTTATATCATAGTAAGAAATATGATACGGAACAAAATTTTTCAGGCTTGCGGCCGGATAGGCAGCATTTTGACAGAATATACAATGGAATCGCATGAAAAAAGATTTTTATGACAATCATTTCGAGCATACAGATCTGGACTACCCGGTGGGAGTTTATTATATAGACTTAAACCGGATGTACAGTAATTGCGTGCGTCCCCACTGGCATGAGGAAATGGAAATAGATCTGGTCAGGGAAGGACAGGCTGTCTTTACTACAGGCGGGAACAGTTTTTCCGTATCTGCCGGTGAAGCCGTATGGATAAACAGAAACCGTCTTCACTCAATAAAGCCATACAGTGGGACTCACTGCGTGATCCTGTCCATACTTTTCCATCCATCATACATATTTGACCACCCGGATGCTTTCCTCGGTGTCAAATATTTTAAACCGCTTATAGAAAACAGAAACCTCACACACCTTATGCTCACGCAAAATGACCTGTTCGGGCAGAGATCACTGGAACGGATAAATGAAATTCTGGAAGCAAATCTCAATTCAGCTTTCGGATACGAGCTTGAAACAAAAAGCAGTCTCTGCTCACTCTGGCTCCAGCTGCTTGAGATGAGCAACCGCACCGAATATAACGCAGAAGAAGCTGATAAAACGGCAACCGATGAAATACGGCTGCAGAATGCCATTCTGTTCATCCACGATAATTTCACGCAAAAACTAACCCTGGACGAGATAGCTGATTCCATTCACGTGAGCAAAAGTGAATGCTGCAGGTGTTTTAAAAGATCCATATCCATCACGCCCTTTGACTATCTGATGCAGCACAGGATATATGAATCAGCGCTCATGCTTCAGCGTGACACTCATAGTACTATAAGCATCCAGGAACTGGCTCGTCAGAGCGGTTTTAACAACGCAAGCTACTATAATAAGATTTTCAAAAAATATCTCAGCTGCACCCCAATGGAATACAGGGAAACCATAAAAAAAAGCCACAGGGATGCACTCAACCCCTATGGCATTCCTCTCGCAAGGTTATAGGCCTTACTCTACCCTTTTTCCTATGACAACAAACCGTCCGGTCTCAGTCTGATAGGAGCAGGTGGAGAGAGTGATGAACTCATCACCGAAAACAGCCGTCACCCCAGTATCATACAGCGACAGTCTCTTAATGTTATCATAAAAATAATTGAATTCTTCTTCCGTGTCAGCCTGAAAGAATTCATAATACTTAAATACATCTGCATCTTTCTCGTAAACCTGTGTGTAGAACGCCGCTATCAGCTCATATTTTCTCTTTTCATACAATGAGTCAAAACATATGGTTGAATGTTCCTTGCCATAGGATTCCTTTTCGTACCTTACCAGCTTGCCAAACATTGCGTTCACTATCAGATGATGTCCGTGTATTATCAGGTTTGTTCCCGGTACGGTACCGTCGGTATAAAACCGCTTTGCTGTCCCCGTTCCCACTACCGAATCCGCATCCATTATCAGGGATCCGTTTGCATTATTTTTCTTATAAAAATCCCTATGCAGATAATAATCCTCATCCTCCGGCGTCTGCATAACCGGATAATCGATAACAGTCCCCTCAATATAGAGCCACCCGCAGATATCCGGATTCTGTTCATACAAAACCTCATACTCAGGCAGCATCCCCGGCCTATCCTCCACCATGATCTCATCCCCCAGGTACAGTTCTCTCATCTTCTTGAGCGCAGCACCGTCATAGGGAACAGCCACATCATCGGAAACTTCCAAAAGATCCTCGGATACCGATCCGGCAGACACCTGATCCCTGGCTTCCTTCAGTTCCTCAGTCTGCCGGCTCACCCGGAACACATCATAATAATGCTTTCCCAGGATTATTATACCCACAGCAAAACAGACACAGGATACTACAAGCAAAACATCCCTGATGTTATCTGTATTTATTTTATTTTTATCTGTATCCCATATCTTTTTCATACTGTACGATCAGATCCCTGTTAGCAACCTCGTATTCGTTAAATATAGACTCGTCAAAATCCTCAGGTTCCACAGTACCATGATACCAGCTCTTCGAGTCAAAATATGTCTGAAGTGCTTCATCCTGGAATTTTCTGCCATATCTTGCAAACAATTCATTTCTTGCCAGCCTGCACTCCTCAGCGGTCAAACCGGCAAGCTCATCCATAGTATAGTATCTGCTGTCACTTTCCGGAAGAATATACTCGCTGTTATTATTAATACCATGATAATCGGCCGCATATGCGGATTCAAACCTCTTATGAGTAACCTTTCCATTCTCCGCAAAAAGATATTTTATCGTCCCGAGGCAGCTTACATCATTTGTAGCATAATAATCATTTGCTTCAGAATACGTCCCATAAACCAGAGCATTTTCTCCGCGAAGTCCAACAATCCGCTCCATTCCGTCTTCATCAGACATCTGCATGGACAGGAAGGCGAAAGATCCTGCTGTATTTTCAAATCCAAGTTCACGGAGCCTGCTTCTGCACTCCTTAAGCTTATCCTCCATCCCCGAATCATCACTTCCACAGAAGCTTTCTTTAAAATCCCGGATGAAAGCCCCTCCATCATAATGCGAAATATACAAAACACTCTCTATGCCGTCAGCAAATAAACAGACAGCACCCATACAGTCAGCCGCAATATACTTCTCATTCCCGTTTTCATTGATGCAGATATTCAGCTCCTGTACATCACCGCAGATTTGATCAAAGGCAAATGCATTATCCACCTCCGAACCAATGACCGCAACCGGCATGTACGCCGAAAGAAAAACACGCGCCAGATCCCCAACCTCATACATTTCAAGGAAAACAGTGCTGTGCTCCATTCTTACCACAAGCATCTCACTTCTCATGTCGTTGTCAAAATCGGCAATCTTATATGCCATTATACCTTCAACGCTGTCGTCAAAGGATCTGTAGGCCGGAGATGTGTAACCATCATACACAGCTTCATAATAACTGAGCTCTATAGACTGATCCATGTCAAAAAAGCCATATTCCTGTATCAGTTCATCTCTGCAGTATTTTTCCAGGACATCGGTATCATCCTTAGTATTCATCCCGGAACCCGAATCATCAGGAAATGTTCCTGATCCAATTCCCGAATCTTCACCACCGGAATTACCGGTATCTCCCGTGATGCCAATACCGCTATCCGCGCTGTCATCCGGAAGTGTGTCACTCCCTGTATCCGCTGCTGTATTTCCCGCTTGTTCATCCGGACCTTTTGCATTGTGTACGAATGCATTTGCACCGACTATGACCACAGCCGCTACTATGACTATCACAGCCACCGCTATAGCAACTCCAATGCCCGCAATTATCCACGGTACCGGACTTTTCTTATCAGAATTATTTTTATCAGAATTATTATTATCCGAATTATTCTTATCGACAATTTTATTATCGGCATTTTGCTGTCCGGATACAACTGACCGGGCCATGTCCTGATCAGACATCTGCCGGCTGCCCGCATGCTGCTCCGAGTTCTCTGCAGGAGTCACCGCAGCAGCCATACCATTATCGGGCTGAATACTGTATGTATCCAGGGTTTCCGGCTGCGTTACAGCCTCTGTCTGCACGGGTTCTTCATTCTCATTACCAATCAGATTTCCGCACCCCGGGCAGAACATCAAGCCATCCTTTATTTCCTTTCCGCAATTTCCGCAGATCATCAAGTGCCTCCTTAAGATTTTAAGCTATGAACAATACTCCGAGAGTACCATAACCGCAATGCGACGAGACTACGCCTCCAGCTCTTGTTACCAGCACTTCGTCAAAATATCCCATATCCAAAAGATAACTGCGGACACTCTCAATTATCACCTCATCACAGCCTGCATGTGTTATGAATACCCTGTCCTTTTTGGCCATCCTAAGGTCATTCTCCATATCCTGTACGTATTCCGTCACAACCCTGTGCATTTTGCCGCGGTATTTCTTTTCCGGCTCCATAGTTCCGTCAATAACAGCGATCCTGGGGTGAAGCTTCAGTATGCTTCCAAGCATCGCAGTAAGACCACTGCACCTGCCACCACGCTGAAGATACACAAGCGTATCCACAACAAAACTTGCCCGAACTCTTGGAATTAGTTCTTCTATTTCGGATACGATCTCAGCCGCCATCATTCCGGATTTCGCCATATCCGCCGCCTCCAGAACCAGAAGTCCGATTCCGGTGGACAGATTCCTTGAATCCACTACAAATACATGATCTGCATAGTCCAGCTCTTCCGCTGCAAGTTTCATCACATTTGACGTGGTAGACATCTCGGATGAGATTGTAAAAACTACCACATCATCTCCCGAATCCTTATATCTGCCGAAAACTTCTACTGCTCTCTCTATGCCCGGTGCCGATGTCTTCGGTGTGGTCCCATGTTCATCCGACCACCTGTATATTGCATCCGGATCAATATCCACTCCATCCTCATATTCTTTATCACCCAGAATAATATGAAGCGGGATTATCTCTATTCCATACCTTTCCACCAACTCTGCAGACAGATCACAGGTACTGTCTGAAACTATTTTCACCATCTCCGATGCCCCTTTATGTATTATTTATAACTGTCCATAAATTCATATTTCCTAACAGTTATATTTTATCTCAAACCTTTTTTCATTCAAGCCTTTTTCACCGAAGCCCACTATAGGATCCGGTGGATATACCATCCGGAAATGTTTAAGAAGGCAATGTGAACAGCATCACCGCCGGGCAAGCTGCCGGTGCGAGGAAGCAGGCGGTGTATAACAAATGGGAAGTTTTAGCTGATGTAGATCGTGAACTTTATCACAAACGAAGTTTTCAGATTATTACTTTTTTTCTACGGCAAGCCTCGCTTCTTCCAGGCTAATTCCGTTTCTTACAGCTATCCGGCTAAGGTCATCATACTCTGTCTTCCGTCTTTCCACTCCAAAGCCCGATGAAACTTTCTGGTGGATCACACCATATTCCGTATTAATTTCTTCGCTATGGCGTTCAAGGGTATATCTGTCCATGACGCGATATCTTATTCCTATAGTCTTCGTATGCTTAAAGATACTGCGTGCCATTTCCTCCCTGTCTGCATTTCTGCAAAGGACATGCAGTATCTGTCCCGGTCTGCCCTTTTTCATGCATGCCGCAACATAATAAACATCCAACGCTCCCTCTGACATAAGCCTTTCCATCGCAAATCCAAGCTCTTCCCCTGTCATGTCATCTATGTTGCAGACCATTTCCGTTACACTGTTTTCTTTATTTTTTCCATCTGAATTATCTGAATTTTTTTCATCTGATGAATCCACGCCCAGGATCATCCTTACACAGTTTGCAGCTTCAAAATCTTTCCTGCCCATTCCATAGCCGATGCCTGATACTGTCATCGAAGGCATATCCCCGAAATCATCCGCAAAATACTTTAAAAGAGCCGCACCTGTAGGCGTGCAGAGTTCGCCCTTGATATTGCTCCCATAAACAGGACAATCTTTTAAGACATACGCCGTTGCCGGCGCAGGCACGGGAAGTATGCCATGGGCACACCTTACCTTTCCGCTGCCCACATTGATAGGGGAGGCGATCACTCTCCCGACATCCAGTCTGTCCATCAGATAGCAGACCGCAGTGATATCTGCAATAGCATCCATCCTTCCCACTTCATGAAAATGAATATCGGAAACAGGAACGCCATGAACATGACTCTCCGCTCCTGCAATCAGATCATAAACAGAACTTACGTCATTCTTTATTTTTTCCTTTAAATCAAGCTGGGATATTATCTTCTCTACGTCTGCCGGTGAACTGTGGTGGTGATGGTGATGGTGATGATGATCATGGTGATGGTGGTCAGATTCTTCAGATGGATGCTCTGCGCCCTCATCAGCATGCATAGACTCATCTTCCTCCACACCGTTAACCCTGACCGTTATATGAGTCCCATTTATACCACACTTGACAGATTTTTCTTTCTCGTAACATACTCCCGGTATGCCGAATGAGTTAAGTTCGGAAATAATTTCATCTGTATCCGGAAAAAGCTCCGCAAGGGCTGCGGCAAGCATATCACCTGCTGCTCCCATGGAGCAGTCTATGTACAATACTTTCAAGATTTTACCCCCATGTGATTGATCATGTTCGCCATATAACCGGCACCAAAACCGTTATCTATATTAACAACCGACACCCCGCTCGCACACGAATTAAGCATGGAAAGCAGTGCGGATAGCCCGTTAAATGACGCGCCATACCCTACGCTTGTGGGAACAGCTATCACCGGGCAGTCCGCCATGCCGCCTATAACGCTGGCCAATGCTCCTTCCATACCCGCAACAGCAATTATCACGGATGCGCTCATCAGTTCAGCCTTATGGGCAAAAAGCCTGTGTATCCCTGCTACACCGACATCATATACACGCACCACTTCATTTCCCAGAACCTCAGCTGTAACAGCGGCCTCCTCAGCAACAGGCATGTCACTGGTTCCCCCCGCAGCAACAACGATCTTTCCTATACCATACGGTTTGGTCATTACTCCCACAAGACCTATCCGGGCATCTTCATAGTAATCAAGCTTTACTTCAGCCCTTAGTATGTTCGCCGCTTCTCCGGACAGTCTCGTTATAAGTATCTGATCCTGACCGTTTGAAAGCATCGTCTCCACTATGCCCAGTATCTGCTCCGGCTTTTTTCCGGCAGCATATATAACCTCTGCAACCCCCTGTCTCACCTTTCTGTGAAGATCTACCTTCGCATAGCCGATATCCTCAAAAGGCTGCAGCCTTAAGTCCATAAGCGCTTCATCCACACTCAATGAACCTTCTTTTACCTTTTCCAGTATTTCTTTAATATCTTCATTCACAGCCGTTTGGAATCCTTCCTGTTTTTATTTCTGCCTTTTTTCCCGCCCTCTTTAGCCATTTTCAGCCTGTTTCCGCCAAACCGCACAGCATCAGCAGGAAATCATATCCACACATTATCATAGTATGCTATCGTTCTCTCAAGGTCAATCGTAATTTTACTTTTTATCTTTTACCGAAAACAGTATAATATAACCAGAGAGAAAACTATTTTTATCAAACCGAACAATCCATATGGGAACAGCCTATGCAAAGCATTAATAAATACAGAGAAAAAGACCTATCATTTTTAAAAGTTCTCATACCTCTGATTCTGATCGTTATTGGTGTGGTGTTGTTCCTCAACGGAAATGTCGGTGGAAAAGGGCGTCGATCCATACCAAACATTCCCGAGCCCAAACAGACCGAAGCAAAGGGGGGCACTGACTTTGCTGTTTCAGGATATAATGTGCATGCGGACTATCTCTATGCCTATGAGATAGAAGCACTGGTGGTACACACAAAGAACTATTACGGAAATGACTTTGGTGCCAAGCTCGCCCCGCGTGATCTGGCTCTGGCATGGGGAAATGTTGCCAAGTACAATAGCACCGTTGATTTCCACTGGGCACAGCACGGACGCTGGTATTTCTGGCAAGTTGACACCTACGAAGAGCTCGCTTCTGTAGGCACAGTTGACGATGTCAACAGACAATCGTCAAACAACCATCTGATAGCTGCCAACAGTACCGTCAGAAAAAGCATAAAAAAAATACGCACCGGAGACCATATAAGACTCAAAGGATATCTTGTAAGCATAACTGCCACTGATTCCGGAGGAACACCTTATTACTGGAACAGCAGCACATCAAGAAACGACACCGGAGATGGTGCCTGTGAAGTTATGTACGTCACGGAAGCCACCATACTCAATTAGATCAGACCTGCATCACCCACGCATTTTAAGCATCTTTTTTAACAGTTCATAACGAGCCTTTTTTTCTTCTTTGGAAAAATGGACCTCCCTGAACTGTTCAGGATTGTTTTCATAAGAAAGCACTTCATCACCAAACTGTTCACTTGTAAGATCAAATACGTGCCCGTCTACATCGTTATAGCAGTGATAATTTCCACCGTCCCGCAGTATGCCATACACCTTACCGCCAAAAATATCCTGCACCAGAAAAGCGGTTATTGAGCACTGACCCAGTGTCTTATTATCATCGCTCCATTTATCCCTAAGCCTTGGCGCGCAGGTTTCCTTACACCAGATCTCACTGAGTGCATCATAAAGGTCCAGTGGATTTTTTATTCCTTTATACTCATCAGCTTTTGCAGATACATCCGCCTGTTCCCACCCATAAAATGCATATTCCATATCACTGTCCTCCTCTTCAATTATTCCCTATCATACCACGTCGTGCCATATCAGTCACAGAAGCAAGAGATTTCTATTCCATCTTTGTTTTCTCTGACAGTTACCGCACCGGATTCATCCGTCCGGAACACATCTGCCCCATGCCGTCCCAGCCGCTCAAGCACATCATCGTGCGGATGACCGTACGAATTATCTTCACCTACTGAAATAAGAGCTGCAGAAGGCGAAACCCATGAAAGCCATTCTTCGCTGCTGGAGGTATGTGATCCATGATGACCGACCTTCAACAGCGGATAACCACCATCCGGAAATCTCAGACTTTGTCTTATTTTCTCATCCTCAAGCAGTTCAAAAACATTCTGTTCACTCTGCGTTGTAGCGTCCCCTGTAAAAATCCCCGCAAAAGAGCCATATGAAACCTCCAGAATCTCCGAGTAAGTATTTACATCTTCTGTTCTGTATCCTTCCTCCGGATGCAGACAGAACACGCGCATACCGCTTTCGTCCGACAACTGATCACCTGCTGAAAAATAAACCACTTCGACCCCTTGATGTTCCGCAAGCTCTATCACTTCCTCACAGTCTTCATATATGCCATAAGCATCCGGCAGGATTATACTTCCTATTTCAATGCCGCCCATATCCGGGGTTTTAAGCATCTCAATAAGTCCGCTGGTGTGATCACTGTCCGGATGTGATATAAACCAGCAATCCACCTTTGAAAAACCATTATACTTTAGAAACGGCATTATCGTATATTTATACAGATCCTTTTTGGAAGAACTCCCCCCATCTATCATGCATACTGTTTTCCCCGACGAAACACATATTCCATCTCCCTGCCCCACATCTAGCATAGTCACAAAAAAACCTGACGGAAGTTTAAAAAACAACAGTGCAAGAGAAACAGGCAGCGTAAGTATCCTTTCGTAAAGCCTAAGCTTTTTCCCATATGCTATAACCAGTATAAAAACCCCATAAAATAAAACAATCTGCCATATGTCCGGGGCTCCGCATATATAATTATGAAAAGGCAGTTTATCAATACTTTCACAAAGAAAACTGTACCATGACATTATCAGACTGCAGGGCACAGCAGCTATCCACCCGGCATCCAAACTTATGCTTCCAATAACAAGAGCTGATAATCCCGTCACCATAAGCACTGACATAAGCGGAATGACCGCAAGATTAAGCAGCACAGAATAGACCGGCACCTCATAGTAGAAAAGAGCTATAAGCGGCATAGTGAATACCGTAACACATATTCCACTGCATACAGCCGACAGAACAGTTCTGAGATACCTGTTTTCAATCCTTATTTTCTGCTTCATAGCCGGATAGAATATTGCCACGCCGCCAACCGCCATATAGGACATCCAAAATCCGGATGTCATAAGTTCATATGGGTTTTCCAGAATGCCCGCCAGTGCAGAGATTATCAATGCTGTCGGCAGGTCATAACTTCTGCGCAATATATCTGCACCTGTCATTATCAGAAACATCGTTACAGCCCTGACAGTGGATGTTCCCTGTCCCGTCATCTCCGCATATGAAAGCATGACCACAGCCGAGATACAGACTGCCGGAGTAACAGGCATCGTAGTCCGTCTCATGGTTTTATAGAGGCCCAATCCTATTATGGAAATGTGCAGGCCGCTTATAGCCAGAATATGTGCAATTCCGTTCATACGATAAAGCTCTTTTATATCGTCAGATAATTCACTTTTATCCCCCAGTATCATAGCCCGCAAAACGCCTGCATCCTCCGGCTTCATGATCCCGTCATAAACACTCCCAAAATAACAGCGTAACCTCCACAGCCACTCCCTGTATAAACCATACCCGCCCGAAACGCTTTCCCAGGTATCGATATACATATTGGCTCCGTACCCTTTATACAGGTAATAATTCTTCATATCAAACTGCCCGGGATTGGTGGCTGTACGAAATTCCCCGACTTTGCCCTCCGCTATAATCCGCTCATCCATGCGTGGAAGCTCATCATACCGCCTCCCGTCAGCACTCAGATAACATACCACCCCCGATTCCATTAAACTGTAAGCTTCATAACCGGTATCTGATACATTCTCTACGGATTCACTGCCGTTACTTCCTGTGACTTCGGCGATATGAACGTCGCCTAAATAGATTGCGTAAGAATTTGCTTTGATTTCTTTCCTTCTGACTTTGCCTGATATAATAACTCTTTCACCACAGTAATGGTCATACGGATCCTCAGGCGGGCCTGTCAGAATAAGAGCTGCCCATAATATCGACAAAAAGATCAAGCCGATAAAACACAACCTCCGCCGAAGCAGGTCTTTCATAATCTACCTCCAAAAAAAACATATATGTAACACTAAAGATAATAGATGTCCGGACAAAGAAACCGTACTTAGAGTTACTGCCCGACCACGATATCAAGATTTCTTGAGAATACCTGTGACAGATCCACACCATCCCTGGTTATTTCTGTAATATTGCCATCTATCAGGATCTGTACTTTCCTTACGCTGTTTAGTTCAGCAAGAGAATTAACGATCGAATACACTGTCAGATTCATTCCCACAGGGGAATTGCCAGTTAAAAACTCGTTACTAAGATCAATATAGCAAATTCCATCAGCTACACTTACAGAATTTACTTTAGTTCCGTTCGGCATAACACTTCTGAAATCCCCTGTAGTAGGACCAGCGATAAGCTCCTCTATTACAATCTGCTCCCTTGATGCGTCAGTATTTTTGCTTACCTCCCTGCTTATGCTTCGAAGGTAATTTTCTTCCGCATCTGCAAAATATAAAACAAACTGCAACGAATTCTCATCCGAAACTACCAACCCCGGGTTGCTTACAAAGCTGTCAGCCGTCATCACGGGAATCTCTGCTCCCATGCGATCGGTAAGCGGAAGCTCCCCAAGCATAAACTTGACTCCGGATATACTGTCAAGCTGTGTCAGGGTTTTAACAACCGCAGCCTTCACCAGTGTCTGTCCGGCCACATCCAGACTTTCGTACCCGCCGGAAAGTGAAACCGTCGCAACTCCGCCTTCCACATCCACCCCTATGGTGCTCACACCCAGTTCGCCTATCCCTCTGGCCGAAGGATTGCCGGTAACAATACTTAACTTGTTCAATAGCTCGTACATATCCGTATCGGCATTTCCCTCATATTTCTCGGGCACCAGCGAGCTGTAATCAGAATCCAGATAATACACATCATAGATGATCACTCCGTCATCCCTATCCTTCCCGCACGACGAAACAAGCAGGGAACCTGCTAATATCATCACCAGTAATATACAGAATACTGTTTTTCCTCTTACCTTCGCTTTCACTTTTTAATCCAAGCCTGATGTATTATCCGCAATGTAACTTAATGGTATCCTTATGGTAAATGTAGTTCCTTCACCCGGTTCACTATCCACTTTTATAGATCCTCTATGCAGCAGAATAGTCCTTCTCGCAATGGAAAGCCCCAGTCCCGAACCACTTATTTCTTTTGAATGAGACTTATCAACTCTGTAAAATCTTTCAAATATGTGTGCCTGTTCTTCCTTGGGAATACCTATTCCCGAATCAGATATGGTAAGAGTAAAAAACCTGTGATCTGCATCCAGATGCGCCTTTACCCAGCCCGGCTTTTTATTATATTTTATTCCATTTTCTATCAGGTTCGTAATTGCGCTTGTAAGCTTCAGCTCATCAACATCTGCAGTCACATTCCGCATGCTTTCAAGGATTATATCGACTTCACTCTTCTTGGCTAGCGGCCCCAGTCTTTTGATCAGATTCTCCAGCATGAGATTTATATCGCATTTCTGGATTTCCAATGCACCGGCACCCTTATCCATTTTTACCAGCGAAAGGAGATTGGATATGATCGCATTTTCCCGGTCTATCTCTGCCGAAATATCCTGCATAAAATCCTGATACATTTCTATCGGTGCATCAGGCATCATATTGATAGAATCCGCCAGAACTTTTACGGAGGCCATCGGAGTCTTGAGTTCATGTGAGACATTGCTGACAAATTCCTGCCTTGATTCATCAACAGCTTTCATCCTGGCACGGAGATCGTTGAATGCATCTGCTATTTCCTCAGTCTCCATATAATCCGACACAACCAGTTCCGAATCCTCATATGAAACCACCCCACGTATAGCCCCGGTTACCCGATCAAAGGGTTTTACCACTATACTTGAAATAATAAGTGCCACACCCAAAAGTATCACTGCCGCCAAAAGCTCTATCAGCAGTGAACGTTCACTTTTCTGCTCTACCGCATTAAGTACCGGTTTTGCTGAAACCTCTGCAAGTATTACCGCATTCACCGGCTTCCCCGCCTCTGAATCTGCCTCCGCGGAAGAGTACACCGGTACGGCGATCTCTATAACTCCTTCATCCTTGTCAAATTCCGATACAGACTTCCCCCTGAAAGCACTTATTGCATTACCGGCTAACAGGTATTTCCCGGTATCCACATCCGCAGTGTCAAACACGATCCTTAATTCAGAGTCTGTTACGATAAACCTTGCATTATATACTTCCGACAGAAGCTCAAGATCTCCTGTAATCCCGCCATCAGATATATCTTCCGGAAAAAAACTGCTTCCTATGCGGTTTGACAGGATACGCATCATTGACATAACACTTGAAGAGCGCTGATCAATGGCAGCATTTCTCTCATTGGCCAAAAGCCCTCTTCTCATAACGACAAGCGAACACATGCCGATCAGCATGATGATCAGAAATATGCGGAGCCTGAAACTCCGCAGAAATCTATACTTTAACAGGAAAGACTTACCCTTTGTAGAAGTAGCCTGATCCCCACTTGGTCTGTACATACTTAGGCTCTCCCGGAGTCTTCTCTATCTTTTCACGGAGTCTCCTGACATGCACATCCACTGTACGTGCATCCCCCGTATAATTCTCACCCCAGACTAACCTAAGCAGGTCATCCCTGCTGTAAATCTTTCTGGGATGCGTAACGAGGATCTCCAGTATCTCATATTCTTTGGAAGTAAGGTTTATCTCCCTGTCAGCGATAGTCAGGCGTCGATTATCCGTATCAAAACAGAATTCACCGTTGACAATAAGAGTCTCATTTTTTTCCGGCTTCGGTGCACGTGTTTTGGATCTTCTTATTATCCCCCTGATACGGGCACGCACTTCGAGCATATTGAAAGGCTTTGTGATGTAGTCATCAGCCCCGGACTCAAGCCCAAGAATCTTATCCATATCATCACCTTTAGCCGTAAGAAACACAATGGGAACATCAGAAAATGATCTCACCTGTCTGCAGACTTCCATCCCATCCATTTTGGGAAGCATCATATCCAGGAGTATCAGGTCAAATTCCCCTGTCTCTATCTTCTCCAGAGCTTCTTCACCGTCATACGCCGCATCCGTCAGCATACCGTCTGCCTCCAGCGCATACTTAAGGCCCTTTACAATGGACTTCTCATCATCAACTATCAATATCTTTACAGACATCCTGCACCTCTGTCGCTTATCTCACGATTATATAATCCTTCAGACTCTCGTATGTGGACTCCCCTATGCCCTTTACATTCTTTATATCTTCCGGTGAAGAAAAAGCTCCGTTTGTATCGCGATACGCAATAATCGCATCAGCCTTGGAGCCTCCTACTCCCGGAAGTGTCATTAGTTCATCCCTGGAAGCAGTATTGATATTTACCCTTCCATCCAAACCTCCGGATTCCCTCCCCGTCATATCCTGTGCCGACGATACAATATATGCTGCCGTACCGCCTGCCGCTTCCGTCTCCGCATATGTGGGAAAATAGTACTGAACACCATCCGATACCTCTGCTGCAAGATTGCAGGCAGAAATATCAGTCTCCTCAGTAAATCCCCCCGCCTTTTCAACAGCCTCATAAAGCCTCGATCCTGCAGGGACGGCGTATACCCCCGGAACACATACAGCACCTGTCAGGTACACATAAAAATCTTCTGTATACTGATCCGGCTCAGCACCTGCCCCTTTATCATCCCGGGCTTCATCAGCCGAAACAATGCCTGTGTCTGCCGTTTCTCCGACAGCACTGTCATAACTTACCGCATGTTCTTCCGACCGGTCTCCTGTCATATAAACTTTGGAATCACCGCATCCGCCAAGGACAAGAACTGCCGTCAGCATCACCAATACAGAATAAATATAAGATTTAAAACTATCAAAACCAAACATATGTAGCAACCTCCGGTATAAATGTAGTTATAAAGATTTACCTACATCTGCAACCGAAGACCTTCTCAAACGCCACATAATCATTCTATTACTTTTCAAAAAATCTAACAACTGCGAATATTAATTTCTTTCGCAGTAATTTCTCCCTGTACCCGTTGCATAAGATGCACCGGGCATCATAGGAATTCGCTTCTCACATATAGTGTGTGGGAAGTATTAAAAGCACTTAAAATCCATCATCAAAGGCAGGAATTTAATTTATCGATCATCTCGTCCACATCAGACTTCTCGATAACAAGGGGCGGGATGAAACGGATAATATCTGTTCCTGCGTTTATAAGCACCAGTCCCTTATCAAGTGCTTTATTAATGATCTCTGCAACAGGATGATCAAATTCAAGTCCCTGCAGTAATCCCACACCACGATGATCCTTTATATCATCGTGTGCCTTTGCCACTTCTTCAAGCTTTTCATAGAGATACTGACCTACCTCTTTTACATGATCGGTAATCTTTCTCTCCTCAAACTGCCTGAAAACTTCCACTATAGCCGCACCGCCCAGTGGATTACCGCCGTAGGTCGTGCCGTGATCTCCTGCAACAAGTGAATTCTGTCCCACTTTTTCCGTCATCATGAATGCACCCACGGGCACTCCGCAGCCAAGAGCCTTTGCACTGGTCATCACATCCGGCTTTATGCCAAATCTCTGCCATGCATAATACTCGCCGGTCCTGCCCATTCCGCACTGTATCTCATCTAACATCATAAGGATGTCATTCTCATCGCAGATCTTTCTCACTTCCTTTATGAACGCTTCTTCAGCCGGGTGGATTCCGCCCTCACCCTGAACTGTCTCAAAGAGTATGGCACAGGTCTTTTCATTAACTAAAGCCTTCACACTTTCAATATCATTAAGCTCCGCAAATTTTATATTCCCTATCATTGGCTGAAAGGCCTCACGGTACTTGGGCGTACCGGTAACCGACAGAGCCCCGAATGTCCTGCCATGGAATGAATGGTTCATAGCAATGATCTCGTGATCGGTTTTTCCGTCTTTAAGATAAGCATATTTTCTTGCTGTCTTTAATGCTCCCTCGACAGCTTCCGCTCCGCTGTTTGTAAAAAACACCCTGTCCATTCCGGAGACTTTCTTGATAGCCTTTGCCGCTTCTATCGCAGGGACATTGTAATAATAATTTGATGTATGAAGGATCTTGTCCACCTGAGACTTTACTGCTTCATTGTATTCCCTATTGCCGTAGCCCAGAGCAAACACGCCTATGCCTGATACAAAGTCCAGATAATCCTTTCCGTTTAAATCATAAAGGCGCACTCCGTCACCGTGGTCAAATACCACCTGATAACGGTTGTATGTATGGAGCAGATCCCGCTCCGCTTCCTCAATATAATCCTGCATTATGCCCATACCGACTCCTTCTGCCGCAGCTATGCGGCCAAGCTTTAATCTATCACTGCATCATCCGGGAATATCATGGTGCCGATTCCCTCTTTGGTAAATATCTCAAGAAGCAGACAGTGTGCCAGCCTGCCATCCAGGATATGCACTCTCTGCACTCCGTTTTCTACGGCATCCACGCAATTGCCAAGCTTCGGAAGCATACCGCCTCCAATGATACCGTCATTTATCAGCTCCATAGCCTGTGAAACTTTTATCCTGGATATGAATGACGACTTATCATTTATATCCCTGTAAAGTCCCTCGATATCCGTAAGGAAGGCAAGCTTCTCAGCCCCCACCGCCTTTGCCACCGCACATGCGGCATCATCGGCATTTATATTATAGGTTTCAAAATTATCGTCCATTCCTATGGGACATACGATAGGCAGGAAATCCTTCTCCAGCATATCAAAAAGGATCTTCGGATCCACATTGGTTATCTGTCCCACATAGCCTATATCCTGTCCGTCCGACAGCTTCTTTTCTACCTTAAGCAGTCCGCCGTCTTTGCCGCTTATGCCTACGGCACGGACACCCAGTTCCTCAACCATGGTGACAAGGCGCTTGTTGACTTTATTTAACACCATCTCAGCTACTTCCATGGTATCCGCATCGGTCACTCTGAGACCGTTTACAAATCTTGATTCCTTGCCGGTCTTTTTAAGCCATGCACTGATCTCCTTGCCGCCGCCATGCACGATTATAGGTTTGAAACCAACCAGCTTTAAGAGTGTCACATCTTTTATGACATTGCGCTGTATCTCCGGATCAGCCATTGCGGATCCACCGTACTTTACCACGATGATGCGTCTGTTAAATGCCTGTATATAAGGCAGCGCCTCTATCAGTACTTCAGCTTTTTTTGCAACTTTTTCATATTCCCTGTTTTCCATTTTGCCCTCCGCAATAATGATCAAGATTACCTGTTAAAAACTGACAGTCCGTATGATTACCATCAGGATCTGTAATCAGCGTTTATCTTAACATAATCATAAGTAAGATCACATCCCCAGGCCGCTGCATCCTCTGTTCCTTCATGCATATCCACAAAGACAGTGACCTCATCTTCCTTCATGATCTTAAGCGCTTCTTCTTCGTCAAACACTATTGGGGTTCCCCTGTCAAATACTTTAAGCTTGCCCGCTCTGCTCACGAAGAAAAGCTCCACGTCATTCTGATCGAACTCTGCACCGGAATATCCCATAGCACACAGGAATCTTCCGAAGTTCGCGTCACAGCCGAATATGGCCGCCTTTGAAAGATTGGAACCTACTATAGCCCTTGCAAGCGTCCTTGCATCATCCTTGCTCTTTGCATTTACCACACAGGCCTCGAAAAGCTTGCTGGCTCCCTCACCATCTGCTGCCATTTTTCTTGCCAGATATCTGCAGCAGAAAGAAAGTGCTTCAAAGAATATATCATAGTCTGCGTTTTTCTCCGTAATGGGATCATTACCTGCAAGACCGTTAGCCATAAGAAGCACCGTGTCGTTTGTAGATGTGTCACCATCCACAGTGATCATATTGAAAGTATCCTTAACGACAGCTGAAAGAGCCTCCTGCAGCAGTCCTCTGTCGATAGCAAGGTCTGTCGAAAGGAAACCAAGCATGGTGCACATATTCGGATGTATCATTCCGGAGCCTTTGCTCATACCGCCAAGAGTGACCAGCTTTCCGTTTAATTCAAAGCTTACAGCCACTTCCTTATTTACGGTATCCGTCGTCATTATCGCTTTCGAAGCAAGGGTTCCTGCCGCCGCAGTATGTTCAAGTATAGGACACATAGTCTCCACACCGGCAACCAGTCTATCAACCGGAAGCTGCATGCCTATTACACCGGTGGATCCGACAGCAACACTGTCCTTAGGAACGCCCAGATACTTTTCAACAGCCCCGGCAGTTGCCTCACATGCATCCCATCCTTCTTTACCGGTACATGCATTTGCAATTCCTGTATTAACCACTACGGCACTGAGTTTTCTGCCTGATCTAACAAGATTCTGATCCCACTGAACACAGGCAGCCTTTACACGGTTAGTCGTAAATGTACCTGCACATTCACAGGGCACCTCCGAATAAACAAGCGCCATATCATATCTGTTCTCATATTTTACACCCGCCATGCAGCTTGCAGCCCTGAAGCCCTCTGCTGCCGTTACACCGCCTTCTATCTGGATAAACTTTTCCATAAAAATCCTCCTTTTTTCCGGGACGTCGTACCACTGTTCAGCCTTTCCCAAACTGTATGCAGGACGTTTTATTTATTAAACGCAGTAATATTCGCTTCATTGAGAGTAAAATCGTAATAGTTTAAATCTTCCCTCTTTGTCCACCCTATGCACTTCCAGAAAGCATTTCCGATATCATTCTGGGTGAATGCGATAAGAGATACTTTATTGATCTGCTCTTCCTTTAGGGCATTCATGCAGAATACAACCATTTCCTTGCCTATACCGTGAAGCCTGTACTTTTCTTCCACGCACACATGATAAAGACAGCCGCGCCTGCCGTCATGCCCGCACAGGATCGCACCAACTACATGACCATCCTCTATTGCAACCACGCTGGTAGTAGGATTCCGCTTTAAGAACCGCTCTATGCCTTCCCTGGAATCATCCACGCTCCGTATTCCAAAACCATGAATAGTCATCCACAGTGCCTTCACTTCGTCATAATCTTCTATTGTCATTACTCGGATCATATGTCTTCCTCCGGGGTTTTAAAGGATGATTATAGCATATAAAGGCTTTTTCGTAAATAAAACGAAACATAATTGTCAGGCAAAATTCCGCAAATCTGTGGTATACTATTGACGCCCGTGCGGGGTTTTATACGGGCATAATGATACGATTAGTACTTTCTCACGCGCAAGCTTGCCTGCGATGGGACAAAAGTACTGAAGGGAAGTTTTAACAGCTTAATAGAAAGAGGTCATATAATGTTTTATAAATTATCTCAGACGATAGGACTCAAGGACGTAGATAAAAACTGCAAGGTAAAAAATGTAGCCATACTGGAAATGCTGGAAAATGCAGCCGGAGGCCACTCTGATGCTGTGGGCTATGGCATGTTGGATATAGACAATACCGGCATCACCTTCGTCCTGTTAGACTGGTATGTGCGTGTCCTGGACAGGCCCGGCTACAGCGAAGACCTTACAGTATCCACCTGGGGTCGCCCGGAAAAGAGGATGATGTCACTTATTCGAGACTATGAGCTCAGGGATTCAAATGATAAACTCCGTGCTCTTGCCACCTCCAGGTGGGTGATAATAGATATGAACAGGCACAGGATAACCCGGGTTACTCCGGAGATCCTTGAGGCTTTCGGTGCCGAGGAAAAACAGGTCTTTGAAACCGATCCCATGGTAAAGATAGACAGACCAAAAACTTCTGAAGACGGGCCTGATGCAGTCCCCGCTGAAATGGGTTCAGCCACAATTGGCCGCAGCGCCCTGGACCTGGTAGGGCACGTACACAATATAAAATACATAGATTTTGCAGAAGACATGATGCCTGATGAGATCTGGAAACAGGCACCCTTTGACAATTTCAGGATACATTACAGGAAAGAAATAACAGAAGGGGAAAAGATCAGATTCAGTTATTCATTTGTGGATGATCTGAAGCACGAAATCCGCATGGAAAACGAAGCCGGAGAACTTAATGCAGTTGTAAGAATGTGGTAATTATTCAGGCAGTCCAAAGCACTTCCCTCACATGATCTCGATCTGGCCTGAGCCTATGATCCAGCAGGCAATTCCGATCTGAGCCGCCATTATAAGGGGCATGCCGTATACAAAATACCAGTGCTTTGTCTTATGTCTGAAGGTATACATGCCTATTATCGACCCCAGGGATCCGCCGAAGATTGCAATAAGGAAGAGGACTTTTTCCGGGATCCTCCATGCATGATGGGCAGCTTTCCATTTATCTATTCCCATGGACGCAAATCCCATGATATTCAGCACTGCAAAATATATGATTATTACTGTAATGACACCCATGGTCATTCTCCCGGTAAATCATTGTTAAAAAACAGGCTACCGAATATATACTCCGGCAGCCTGTATTTTTAATTATTTTCTAAATTAGTTATTAGCCTTCTCCAGCTCCTGGTGCTTCATGCCGCGAACCTTGCTGGAAAGTCCGAAGAGATTGATGAATCCTTCTGCATCACGATGGTCATAGAGATCACCGGTTGTAAAGGAAGCAATGCTCTCATTGTACAGCGAGTAGGGTGATGTCTCACCTGCCTTGATGATATTGCCCTTGTAGAGCTTGAACTTAACATCACCTG
>JAEEGL016787537.1_pt1 | contig 22850 bp, 46 predicted proteins | sample 9134231 | NCBI WGS metagenome assembly JAEEGL01 (sample SAMN16246548, study PRJNA631951) | gut metagenome | biome: gut microbiome; feature: rumen; material: fiber-attached | host: Bos | place: Iran: Karaj | collected 2018-10 | reverse complement strand
TCAAAGCACGCCTATTACCTTTTTTGCTATAGATTCCTTCCGCCCTGCGTTAATTTCGGCGTCTTTTGTGGCTTCGATTCCGCATTTTTCGGTTCAAGATGGTCGGATGGCGGAGGGGGTGATTTCAAAATTTTGCGCGGTCCGCTCCGCGGACATATAGGGGGATAAAAAATAGCTTGACAAATCGGATATAGTGTGCATCAAGGAGGCGATAGCTATGACCAAACTGGCAAATGGCAAGAAGACATTAATTGCGCCCGAAGGCTGTGACGGAGTGCATCAGGCGTGTCTTGCCCGTAAAAACCGTTTTTTGATGCTTGTTCACGTTGACATTTCTGGCTTTGAACGGCATCGGATTCACGCTGCCCTATATGCTGCGGACGGTTGTTTCGGCGCACTGAATACGGACACGCCGGAGCAGATGGTTGAACAACTATTCAGACGCTGGGACCGAAGTATCTGTTATGTGATTGACCCACGCGGATATGGCATCTGGTACATAGACGAGCTAAAGAAGCGAGGAGTGAGCGTGGTCCCTCCACAGCATACGAACATTGCGGACTGGCTTCCGATAACAGACAGAGGGTGATGCCTATGGAAGTAGATTCGAGCCTGCGGCTGGTAACGATAGGCATACTGATCTATGAGGGGCTGGAGCAGAACGGGGAAGAGGCGCTGAGCATAGAGAATGGGAAGTTGAACGTGGACGCGGACTTATGCGACGAGCACATGGAGCTGGCCCTGAAACTATGCAGCGTGATAGACCCGGACGCGGCCCAGGTGAACTATGAGTATCTGGAAGGGGAGGACTGAATATGAGCACGTTGGGAGTGTGGACGTTCTTCCTGGCGCTTGCGGCGTTCATTTTCTCATGCAGTTCCTATATTGTCGCCTGCAAATGCTGGGACTCAATCGAGACCGTCCTGAGAAGACTGAGCAGTTTTATAGATGATTACAACTGGGATCATTTTCATGGACAGGAGGAAAACTGAGTATGGGCGACTGCATCAGCCGGGAGGCGGCGATTGAAGCCTTTGACGACCCATCCGTAGAACGATACTACGGAGATGTTGACCCGGATAGCGTTATTCGCGTCATCGAGCAAATCCCCGCCGCCGATGTGCGGCCTGTGGTTAGGGGAGAGTGGCAGTTTCATATGTTCACCGCAAATTCATGGGGTTATGAGTGTCGCGTGTGCCATACAACTTGGGACGCGCCGACAAACTTCTGCCCCAACTGCGGAGCTGACATGAGGGAGGAAGCCGATGGAACTTAAACCTTGTCCAAGATCCACAAAATGTAACGGTATGTGCCACATTGAGTTCTTGGTCGTTCGGACAATGGCAAAACCACCGAAAAATATTCGGGCGGGATGTACCACACACGAGTTTTGGCTTCCAGATACTTTTTCTTCTATAAAGGAAGCCGCCGAAGCATGGAATAGTATGCCGCTGGTGGAGCCATTGAAGGAGGAAAGCCGATGTATGAAGCGTTAGTTGCGCGAGTGCGCTATCACATTCAGAAAGCAGAATTCATGGGGCTGAAAGAAGCTGAGTCCACGCTTTTATTGCGAGGAGCTGCCGATGCCATTGAGGAACTTACAGCGCTATCAAGGCGGCAAGAAGTAGAACTTGTGGAGCTAACGGGAGAACTCGCAAGCAAACCCCGCTGGAAGCCCGTGACGTAGCGGTTGCCGAACGGCGAATCGAAACGCTATCTTGTCGCGGCGCCTTTGCTGTCGTTTGGCTTGTGGGTATCAATCTGTTATTACGCCGACAACCTTGAAGAAGTAGACGAGTACGACTTCAACGGCGAGAATCACAGTGGATTCTACGGGTACGACGATGAGTGCGGATACTACGAAAGGAGCGGGGTGCAGTATTGGATGCCGCTACCAGAGCCGCCGAAAGGTGAGCGAGAAAATGTTTAGAGAGCTGAAAGATAATTGTTTTTGCTGTAACTGCGAACAGCGTGTTATGGTAGAGCGCGGCGAAGACCGTTGCCCGCTATGCGGTTTTATCGGTGCGCTGTCTTGGGTTGACGGGGAAGAGGAAGAAGTGGAGGGCGAGTGATGGCTGATCCTATTTACACAAAGGAAACTTGTCCGCTTTGCAAGTATGACGAATTGGAGTACGGCAATACTCTATACCAATCAAATGCCTGGGATGGTGGCATATCCTATGATAGTATATGGCCTGTGAGGTTTTGCCCATTGTGCGGGCGAGAATTGCCGAAGGAGGGCGAGTGATGAATTGGTGCATTCCAATAATCTACCCCGGATTGTGGTGCGCAAAGGGCGGTAAGTTGTTTTGCTTTGAGCGAGTGTATCGCAATGATGGAAAGCCGACATGGATTGTTCTGATGTCCTTTCGCCATGTTGGGCAACCTCCGTGGGACGAGGAGGCAACCGATGGGAACAGTCGTTGACATTTCCGCTTATCAACAACATTGCGTAGCCGAGCTTATTTGCATTAAGTGCAGGAAGCGGTGGATAGGGGTTTGGCCGAAAGAAACGCCGCTGAGAGACTTGGAATGCGAGAATTGCGGCAGCGGGTATGTCATTAAGACAGGGCAGACTTTGGAGGATGAAAACGAGTGAGTAAAGTATGCGGTTCGGCAAATGTTTGTCCATATGCGCCGGAACAGACAACCGCCGGTTGCCCGTGCGCTGATCTGTGCCCTGGGTATTGCAAGGACACATACACCATAACGACAACTCACACCATTATGTTTCGGAATGTAAACGGCGTGGCAGATAACAGAACATATGAACTGTTACGGGAGAATTTGCAATGATGACTCCGGCAGAATACACGGCCATGAAACGGCGCGAGAAAGCCCGAGAGCGCCAGCGGCGCTTCCGTGAGCGCCACCCGGAGCTTCGATCACCCAGGAAGCCGTCGAAACAGAATACAGAAAAAAACGAGGAAGCGGACGCTTGATCCGCTTCCTTTTCTATTCGTTTCTCCGAACAAAAGTGGCACAGTTTTGGCACAAATTGAGGTCAAATCATGTTCGTTCTGTGCCAAAATCACGTTCGTGGCACAGCACATTTTAACACAGTTTAACGCAGATTGACATTCTGACTTTTCACTTTTGAGAAAAGAAAACGCCCGAAAAGTGATCGTAAAACCACATTTCAGGCATTTTCTATAACAAATTAAATTGGAGGCGCCACCCGGATTCGGACCGGGGGTAAAGGATTTGCAGTCCTCTGCCTTGTCAGCTATACCCATTGAAAACACTGGATTTTTTGAATGTTCGGTGCCAAGTGGCACAGCTTTTGGCACAGGTTAAAATTTTTGAAGCATCGGAAAGTGTTCGTTCCGCAGAACCGTTTTCCGCATGAAAAATCCCCTCGGATGGCACGGGGGGGTTCGTTATAGTCGAAGTTTTAGGCAGTTATTGTTTTCTTCTCTGCGGCGCTGTCGATCAGGGAACCGGCCAGAACAACGTCCTCGTCTCCGCTGTGGGTATAAATCTGGGCGGTCACGGCAATGTTCGCGTGGCCCATGAGATAGCGGGCGGTGTTGATGGGGACGCCAGCCTTTTGCAGATCGGTGCAGTAGGTGTGCCGGAGGCAGTAGCACACCAGATCCGGCGCAATGCGGTGGCCGTTCCTGGGCTTCTTTTTGTCCAAAGGGTCCGGGTATTTGGGCTTCCCGTTCTTCAAAAGGTCTTTCGGGTCGTAGATGTGGCCGCTTTTCGTATGCTCCGCGCCCATAGCAAGGTCCAGGTCACGGGCGAAGCTGCGCCATTTGTTGCGGAGGCCGGAGACGGTGAGCATCGTCTTCCCATCGGAAGCCGGGAAAACATAATCGCCCGGCGCTTTGCCTTTGACCGCGGCTTCCAGGGCCGGGATGATAGAACGGGGGATCGGGACCTCTCGGTTTCCGGCCTCGGTTTTGGGGTCAGAAATCGTGTCGTTTGTCCCGCCCTCGATGTCCTTATATATCTTCACCCGCGGCTGATCCGATTTCAAGTCCAAATCGTACACCTGAAGCGGGGCGGATTCTCCCGGGCGGATGCCGGTATTGAGAAGAAACAGAATCCACAGCCCGTGTTTGTGCGTCTGCGCCAGCTCCACGATCATTTTCCGTTCATACTCCGTGAGGCTCCGCCGCTTCCCGGCGTTGGCCGCTGGTAGTTCCAGATCCTCGGAAGGGTCAAACAGAATCAGCCTGCTTTTGAACGCCTGACCGAACATCCCGCCCAGAACGATTTTAAGTTTTTTCATGTGGCTGTCAGACATATCGCGCTGGGTATTGAGAAACTTCTTCAGATGAATGTCCTTCACATCACAGAGCCGATAATGACCGAGGGCCGGAATGATATAGTGGTCGATCTTCGCCTGGTACATATCGCGGGAGTGCTGCGTCATCGTCCCGCGCTTTTTCGGAGCGCCCGGCTCCCGCACTTTAGGGTCGATATACTCTTTGAGCCAGTTCCGCGCCCAGGCAGCCACGGTCATTTTGCCGTCGATCTTGTCCTGGCCCATCTTGATTTTATATTTCTGCTCGGCAATCTTATCCGCTATCTCTTGCTCTGTTTCCCCGCGCACCCAATGGCGCTCGCCTTTGTCATCACGCCATACACGTCTCGCGCACATTTGGCAGAAACCTCCTTGCTGTGATTTACTTCCTGTTCCAACTCTGGCTGTTGCTGCGGGCGTTCAGCTCTTTGGTGACAGCATTCAAAAGGCTGAGAAGCTGAGATGTGTCCATCGACTCGCAGATCAGACGGAAATCAACGCGGTCATTGTCAAGGTCAATATGGAGAATCCGCTTTTCATTTTCCCCGTAAAGCAAAGCCTCCGGCGTCGTTCCCAAAGTGTTCGCCAGTTTTCTCACGATAGCCTCGCTCAAATGTTTTGTGCGCCCACTGTTCAGATCAGCCAATCTCGGCCTGTAGACACCCGCCAAGTCGCAAAGACCTCCGATGGTCAGACCCTTCTCTGAGGCTTTCGCTTCAATGCGGTTGTACAATTCGCTCATTTTCAAACCTCCTATTTTGTGCATTCTTCCAAATGTTCGCAGAAACGAACTTTTCCACTTGCAAAACTGTTCGTTTTGCGGTATTATCGAAATCGCCAAGCGGCATTAAAGTTCTCACTTGTAGAACTTATTTGTTCTGATTGCCGCACATTCAATGTACCAGAATCAGAACATAATGTCAATAGGTAAAATAAAAAAAGTTAGGAGGGAAACGATGGAAGCAGTACGCGAGGATTTCCGAAAGACGGTGCGCAAGGCGCTGATCGACAAGGGCATGACCATCGGGCAGCTTGCGAACGAAATCAACGCGGCCACCGGAAAGCACTTTGAGACCGGGTATCTCGGCAAGGTCTTCGAGGGCCAGCGCGGTTCCAAGCGCGTGATAGAAGAGACCTGCCGCATTCTCGGCCTGGAACCGCCGGACGGCTACAAGCAGTAAGGAGGGGAGCCGATGCCGAAACTGAAAATGACGCTGACGCCCAGGGAAGAATATACCATTGAGGATATTCGGCAAGCCTTTGGCGGCTGCCTCTTGAACGTGACGGCGGTTGGGAAGTATCTAAACTGCACACGGCAGACGGCGGCCAAGTGGCTGGCGGACGTGGATTCGATCAAGGTAAACGGGCGGCGGCTGTATCAAGCGGCGGACATTGCCCGGAAGATCGAGGCCAGCCGGGAGAGGGGACAGGAAGCATGATGATTGTACCCGCGAGAGCACCCTGGAAGGGAGCAGACACGCCGATCCAGGAAATCGGACGCGGGCGCGTCCATGCCCAGGCGGAGATCGACCTTTGCCTGAGCTGCCCCTATGAAAAATGTATTTCCTGTCTGACCGGCGGGAAAGGAACCAAACGGGGAAGACCCCGGAAAGCGAAGGAGGGCGGCGCATGAGGATCTATGCGCAGAAAAACGGCACTTACACCAAGCAGGAGCTTTTGGATCTCGCCACTCTGCTGATAAAGGGCGGCTATACCGTCCGGCGCGGCAAGGTGAAGATCAATGAGAAGCCTACAGAAGTTGTCGAATTCTTTGGCGACTTTTTGGGCGGTCAGGCGGCGGCGACAGAAGCCGAGGGCGCGGAGGCCGAGAAATGAGTGAATGTCCGCTTTGCTCCATCAAACCGTATTTCTATCCTGATCGTATAGACGGACTGTATTGGAGCAAATATGAAAGCTCAAAAGTTCTATCCTCCGGCCCTTGGTCATGGCTCAAAGCCTGCAAGGATAAGGACAACAGGCTTGCGCTATATGCCGTTGGGGACGAGGACACCGAACTGTATTACCCCAAGTTCTGCCCTGAGTGCGGGAGGAAACTGACATGAGCGGCTTCCCGAGAGGACTTGGCCCTATTATTTGTTCTCTGATAGCGCAGTTTGCTGAGTTGCAAGCCCACGCCACACGCATATCGGCTCTTGCCGATGTAAATGCGGACGCTTTGGTGGCCTGCGCTTACGAAATGGCAATGATCCGTGGAACTACGATAGAGCACGAACTTAGCCGGATCGAGCAGAAAGTGATGGCCGGAGAACTATGAGCCTTGAAATCATCCATATCGAGAGCCGGGAAGACTGGCTCCTGGAGCGGGAGAAGATTCGGGGAATCGGAGGATCTGACGCGGCAGCGGCCATCGGCATGAGCAAGCGCAAGACCATGGTGCAGCTCTGGCAGGAGAAGACCGGGCGCGCGCAGCCGAAAGACCTCTCCGGCGTCGAATACGTCCAGATGGGCGTTCGGACAGAGGGGCCGATGCGGGATCTCTTTGCGGCGCTGCACCCGGAGTACGCGGTGGAGCATCGTCCGTTCGATATTTACCGCCAGAGCGAGAGACCGGAACTGTTTGCCACACTGGACGGCGAGCTGACGGACCGGGCCACGGGCGACAAGGGCGTGCTGGAAATCAAGAAGTTCGATATTCAGCGCAAGGAAGACTGGAAACTCTGGGACAACCGCGTGCCGGACGATTACTTTTGCCAGGTGCTCCACCAGATGAACGCCACGGGCTATGCCTTTGCATGGCTGACAGTGCTTTTGCGGCAGCAGACACAGTGTACCATCCGGGAGTATTACTTCCCGCGGGAAGAATATGGGGATGATATTCGGGAGCTGGTCAGAAAAGAAATTCGGTTCCTTGGGTATGTAAATTCCGGGAGAGTGCCGCCCGCACCGCTGCGGCTTTAATTTTTGCATCAAGTGTTCTGCGAAACGAACATAAAAGTTCTGCACAACAGAAAGGAGCGAGGCCGGATTGAAAGAGCTGTTTGCCGGGATCTCTGACGCTGATCTCCCGGCAGAGACAAAGGAGCGGTTTTTCTGCAAATACCACCAGGACAAACTGGGCGTGATCTGTATGAACAAACTGACCTGTGACCGCTGCGGGTGGAATCCCGTGGTCGAATCCAAGCGAAAGAAAAATCTGAAAGACAAAGAAAGGAGCGAAACATTCAAATATGGTCTGTAATGTGATCCTCCGCAAGAGCGGGGAGGACAACTACGGCGGCAGGCCGTACAGCTATGAGACCGACCTGGACGTGAAGGTTGACGATATTGTGGTCTGCCCCACGGCCAACGGCCTCAACTACGGCAAAGTGGTCCGGGTGGACGTTCCGCGTGAGGAAATCGACCCGCGCTGGCGCGACAAACTGCGCGAGATCGTGGACTTCGCACCGGAGGGCTGACGATGGCTGATAGACGCTATGTGACAGCCGAGGAAGCGATCAGCCTTTTGCCGGACGGCGACGAGATCCACACCACCATTCAGAAAGGCATGATGTTCATTGGCGCTGATTGGAGCCGGGAGGACATTATCGACAAAATCCAGAAGAGCGACGTTCGAGAAATCACCGGACCCCATGCCAGAGCGATGGGCCACGGTCTGGCGCTCTTTAATAAGGACGCCAAATACCAGAGCGATATTCTGTTTGTAGAGACGGACAAGGCCAAACTGGACGCCTTTGATCCGCAGGAGGAAAGCGCATGAACGATATTCAGTTTGAGGTCATCACCGACCTGGCGGTGCTGAATCCACAGCACATCGAGACCAACTTTGAGGCGGTGGACGCCTATCTGACCGAGGCCATGGAGCCTTATACGTCGCTGGTGGTGTCTGAGGACAGCATCGGGGATGCGAAAAAGACCCTGGCACAGCTTCGGAAGCTGAAAGACGGCATCAACGCCCAGAAGATCGCCGTGAAGCGCGAGTGGATGAAGCCATACACCGAGTATGAGGACAAGGCCAAGCAGCTCATGTCCCGCGTAGAGGCCGGGATCTCCAACATAGACGGCCAGGTGAAGGACTACGACTCCCACCGCAAGGAGCAGAAGATGGCGGATCTGAAGGAATACTTCGAGCGGGCTTGCGTGGAACGCGGAATTGGAGGTTTCCTCGCCTGGGACAGCATCAAGAATCCCAAGTGGGCGAACCTCGGTTATTCCCAGGATGACGCGGAGAAGGAAATAGACGAGGCTATTGATACGGTCGAGCAGGATATTTCTTGCATCACCGAACGGAACAGCCCGTTTCTTGCCTCCATGCTGGATGAATATAGCAGGAGCCACAATCTGCGTGAGGCACTGGCCGTGGAGAAACGCTTGCAGGCGCTCCAGGAGGCCGAGGAACGCAAGAAGGCCCAGCGGGTAGCAGAGACATTCCAAGAGCCGGAAAACGATTCTGACGGCTTCCCTGCGGATTCTGCGCCTATCCAGACGCCACAACCGCAGTTCATCCGGCCCATCGAAGAGGACGAGCCGCCCAAGCCCAAGACCTACACTCTGGACTTCCGCGTGATCGTGACCATGCAGCAGGCCCACGCTCTGAAACAGTTTTTCACGGATCAGGGCATCGAATATCACAAAATTTAAGGAGGTATACGAATGAGAGCAGCAAGCAATACCACTGCGAGACCCCAGGCCACCAAGCAGAGCCTTGTGGCGCAGAAGCCTTTGGACGATAAGCCCGTGAAGTTCGACGTGGCCGGACGGAACGTGGAGCTTTCCGTGGCGCTGACCCAAGCGTATTTCTGCCCGAAAGCATCCCAGGCAGAGGCGTATGTGTTCAATCAGTGGTGCTCCCACGTCGGGCTGGACCCGTGGCGGAGAGAGTGCTATCTGGTCAAGTTTGGCGACGATCCGGCCACCCAGATTGTAGCGGCGGACGTTTACAAGAAGCGGGCCGAGCGGAATCCGCGGTATCAGGGCAAGAAGGACGGCGTGATCGTTCTGGACAAGGACGGGAACCTGGTGGACCGCGTTGGCGCGTTCGTGCTGGACACGGACACCATCGTAGGCGGCTGGTGCAAGGTCTTTGTGAAGGACTATGTGGAGCCGGTGGAGGCCCGCGTGAGCTTCAAGGAATACTGCAAGATGAAGGACGGCAAGCCCGCCGCTCAGTGGAGAGACCGCCCGGCCACGATGATTAACAAGGTCGCCATGGTCCACGCACTGCGCAACGCTTTTCCCAACGATCTCGGCTCCATGTACGTCGCGGAAGAGATGGGCATGGAGGAACCGGCGGACAACACGCCCATCCAGAAGCCGCAGGAGTTCCAGGACGCGGATTATACGCCCGTGGACGAGAGCACCGGGGAAGTGCAGGACCAGGAGAGTTTCGCACAATCCTTCTTTGACCAGGAGGGGTGAGCCGTGGGCTATCTCAAGATGGGGGATTCCGTGGAAGTATGGGGCCGACTTTCCCGAGACGCAAGCTTTCATGAGTTTGGAAGCGGCGCTATGGTTACTTCTTTTTCGGTCAAGTACGCTTACGACGAAAAACTCTACGGGGACGGGAACGGAAGAACATCGAAGTTCATGGACGTGAAAGCCTGGGGACGAGAAGATGACCGTGCGCTTTGCGACTATGCGGCCTGTCTGGAAAAAGGAGACCGCGTTACTGTTCGCGGCACTTTGACGCTGGACAAGAAAAAGGATCGGGACGGCAATGACCGCTGGTATCTGAACGCTGAGTTTATCGACGTGCAGCAGACGGTACAGATGGAAGACGACGGGATGGTGTTTTCCGAAGAAGATCCCGCGCCGGAAGAGCCGCTTCCCCGTGAGTTTTCGGAGGAAGATTACCCGGAGGTGCTGCAATGACCCGTAAAAGCTGCCCGATGAATGGGCTTGCCTGTAAAAACGAAGGATGCGGCTGGTTTTGTGAGGAGGAAGGGCGGTGCTCTATCGCCCTTCTCCCCAGCACCCTTGACTGGCTGACCCGCTTTGCGGTGACGAAACCTTATGAGAAAGTGGAGGAAACTGAACAATGAATTTTGTTTGTCTTTCCGGGCGACTGACAAGATCGCCGGAGATCCGCTATACCACGGAACGGAAGCCCGTGGCGACGTTTTCCCTCGCGGTAGAACGAAACTATAAGGACAGCAACGGAGAGCGCCCCGTGGACTTTCTGGACTGTGTAGTTTGGAACGGCGGTGCAACCTATCTGGAGCGGTATGCCAACAAGGGGGATAAACTTGCCGTGACGGGAAGAGTGCAAATCCGCAAATGGCAGACCAGAGACGGAGAAAACAGATATAAGACCGAGATCGTATGTGATTCCGTGGAAGTCTTGTCCAAGCCAAAGGGAGATTATGCAAGATCAGACGTTGATGAACAAAGACCCCGGCAAGAGTATGTGACCCGGCAGCAGGACAGCGAACCCGGCAGCGGGTACGACGTTTATACGCCTCCCGGATTGGACGAAATGGACAGCACCGGGCTTCCGCTTTGAGAGGGTGATGGATTTTGCCGAATAGAATCATCAAAGAAAGTATTTGTACAAGCGAGGATATAGCGTCTCTTTCTCTGAATGCTGAAATTCTTTTTTATCGTCTTATCGTAAACGCAGATGATTACGGTCGTTATTTTGGAAATCCGAGCATTGTAAAAAGTAATTGCTTTCCTCTGAAATCAGATGAAATCCATAGCGATCAGGTTGATTCTTGGCTCGATGAACTTGCTGAATCCGGTTTGATTAAAAGATATACAGCAGACGGGAGGCAGTATATTCAATTTTGTAAATGGGACAAGCATCAATCTATAAGGGCGAAAAAAAGCAAATATCCTGCGCCTGAAATAACTTGCAATCAAATGATTTCAGATGAAATCAAATGTCCCCGTAATCCAATCCAATCCGAATCCAATCCGAATCCAGAATCCAATCCGAATCCAGAATCCAATCCAGAATCCAAAAAGGCGCACTCTGCGGAGCGCGTTGGAGTTTTTGAATCATTCTGTGCCGGGGACGAGGTTCTTCTTCTCGCGTTGAAGGACTTTGACAAGATGAGGACAAGAATCAAAAAACCCATGACCGGTGAGGCGCGTGAGCTTTTGACGAGGAAGCTCCAAGAGTTCAATCCGAGCGAATGGGTGGACATTATTAACCAGAGCGTATATCAGGGATGGGCGGGGATTTATCCTCTGAATCACAGCAGCAAAAAAGAAAAAAAGGTGCTGACCTTCATGGACGTATAAGGAGGCTGGTTTATGGCAGAGCAATTCACAATAGATAAGTTAATGACACTTATCCAAACGGAGTATCCAAATTCCTTCACCAACATTGACGAAAGGATGATGAAACTTAAAAAGGAACTATGGAAATCTGAGTTCGCCAATGACGATATCACTCTGGTTTATGCCGCGTTCCGTTTGTATATGAGAGACAATGAGCGTTTCGCCCCGACAATCGGGCAACTCCGCGCAAAGATGGAGTTTTTGAAGCAAACGGCTACAAACGGGGAAGAACTGACAGAGCAAAAAGCGTGGGCGCTTGTCTCCAAGGCTTGCCGGAACGGTTACTACGGATATAGAACCGAATTTGAAAAACTACCGCCTGCCGTTCAAAAGACGGTTGGAACGCCGGAGCAGATTCAAGCGTGGTCTCTCATGGATTCAGAAACACTTGAAAGCGTTGTGGCTTCCAATTTTATGCGGAGTTTTCGGGTTGTCCAAAGCCGAGAGAAGGAACTGAATTCTCTACCTCCTGCAATCAAGGATTTTCTTTCGGGCGTGGCCGACAATATGAAACTGATAGGAGAGTGAGAAAGTGAAACTGCAAATCCTGATCCCGCAGTACAAGGAAAACGAGGCGGTGATTCGCCCGCTGCTGGACAGCATCGCCATTCAGCAGAACGTGGATCTGGAAAACGAAGTGGGCGTAATCATCGTGAACGACGGCAGCGACGTGATGCTGAACAAGGATTTTTTGCGAGGCTACCCGTTCCGAATCCAGTACATTCTCGCGCCGCACAAGGGCGTGAGCGCAGCTCGGAACACGGCGCTGGACGCGGCGACCGCGGAATATGTCATGTGGTGCGATGTAGACGATATTTTCTACAACGCCTGCGGCCTCTGGATCATCTTCCGAGAAATTGAGAAGGGCGGCTTCGACGGCCTGCGGAGCCTGTTCATAGAAGAGACGCGCCACCCAAAGACCGGGGAGATCATCTACATCAACCGGGAGAACGACAGCACCTTTGTCCACGGGAAGGTCTGGCGGCGGGAATACCTGATCGAGAACAAAATCCGCTGGAACGAGGAACTGACTATTCACGAGGACAGCTATTTCAACTCCCTGGCGCTGAATCTGAGCGAGAACGTGAAAGAATGTCCTTATCCGTTCTACCTCTGGCGCTGGCGGGATGATTCCGTTTGCCGCCACGATCCGAAGTACATGATTAAGACCTACCGGGACTTCATCAAGTCCAACGACGCGATGGTGGACGAGTATCTGCGGCGTGGGAAGAACGAGGAAGCGGCCAACATCTGCGCCATGATGGTGCTGACGAGCTACTACACCATGAACAAGCCGGAGTGGACCGACCAGGAGAACCAGGAATACCGCTATCTGACGGAGCGGCGCTTCGGGGAATACTACCGGAAGCACAAGGAGCTTTGGAACGGTCTGGACAAGGCCATGAAGATGCGGATTTCAAACGGCGTGAGGACGCAGGTGATCCGGGAGGGCATGGAGATGGAGCATGAGACCATCGACGGCTGGCTGGCGAAAGTGGAGGCTATGGCGTGAGCGAGGCAATACATGACGCCCAGCGGCTTGCCGAGTTGCAAGCACTCCCGTTAGAGCGGAAAATCCAGATTACGCAAGCCAGAATCCTGGAGTGGAACAAGCACTACAATGGGAAAATCGTTGTGAGTTTCAGCGGCGGCAAGGATTCCACGGTGCTTCTCGATCTCGTCCGGCGTGTTGCTCCTGACACCAGAGCTGTGTTTTCAAACACCGGGCTTGAATATGCGGAGATCCAACGTTTTGTCAAATCCTTCGATAACGTGGATATTGTGACGCCGAAGATGCGATTCGACCAGGTGATTTCTACCTACGGCTACCCTCTCATTTCCAAGGAAGTGGCAGAGGCCATCTACTACGCACGGCGCATTCGTTCACAAAACGGTAATGTAGAGAGAGAGAGAGAGAGAGAGAGCCGAACCGGAGGAAGAAAGCGCGGCGAGCTGCACGGAGAGCGGGGGAGCGTTGGCTGGAACGAAAAATTCTTGCGTCCGTCGAAAACTGCAATGAAACAAGCGGACTGGAAGCGTCTGGAAATCGGGGGGGGGGCGGCCTCACGGCTTATCCAGACGAGCAGCGCGAGAAACAGGAGGACAGTTCTCAGCGGACGGATGCCCGGAGCCGGGGTAGACAATGGCGAGACTGGCGAAGGGGGTGTCTTTAGCAACCCTACTGAACAGTTCGGAGAAAAAAGCCAGTTCAACAAGGAAAAGTATCTGCCGCTTGCGAGGGACGTTCCTGTTCTGATCTCCCATTTGTGCTGCATGGAAATGAAGAAAAAGCCCATGCACGCATATCAGCAAAAAAACAAGCTCATGCCGATCCTCGGTACGATGGCAGAAGAAAGCCGGGTGCGGAAACAGTCGTGGATCAGACACGGGTGCAACGCCTTTGAGAGCAAGAACCCGACGAGCCAGCCTTTGAGTTTCTGGACAGGTCAAAACATCCTGGAATACATCGTGCGGTACGACAAGGAAATTTGCTCCGTCTACGGCGATATTGTAGCGGTAGACGAGGGCGGAAACGTATATCCGGCGAAGGAACTGATTGTACCGGCCTGCAAACTCCATTGTACCGGATGTGACAGAACCGGGTGCGTGTTCTGCGGTTTTGGATTTCACAACGACAAGGGAAAGACGCGATTTCAACTCCTGGCCGAGATCGAGCCGCGCAAGTATGAATACGCAATCGGCGGCGGTCAATGGGCCGACAATCCGTTTTACGACCCGACCGCGCCGAAGATGGACGGCGAGTGGCAGAACTGGAATTTCAAGAAGATCTGGGTTCCGAGCAAGAAGGGCCTTGGCATGGGAAAGGTATTTGATATGGTCAACGAAATCTACGGAAAGGACTTTTATCGGTATGAGTAGCGGACTGCATTTTGATTCGCTGGACGATTGCCCGCCGGGGCTGCGGAAGCTGCTGGAGAAGCAGGAGACGAAGGAAAAACGGATTGCCACGGCCCCGGTTGGGTCTCACAATGACGTGGGGGAGGCCCCTATCGGCCTGACGGTCACTTCCCCCGATGGGGGAAGCAAGGGGAAGCGGAAATACCGAAACACGCCGACGGAGCGGCTTCTGCCGAATGGGGAGTGCATCAAGTTCGGCTCCAAGAAGGAAGCGGCCTACTACGACAACCTCATGATCCTGGAAAAGGCCGGGACGGTGCGGAACATCAAGCTCCAGTACCAATATCTGCTGAAACCGGCCTACACCGACGCCTACACCGGAGAGCGGTTCCGGGCCATCTCCTACCTGGCCGACTTTGTGTTTGAGCGGCTGGAGGGCGGGAAATGGCGTGAGGTCGTGATCGACACCAAGGGCGGCGGGCGCAAGGGAACCGAGACCAAGACCTTCATCATGAAGCGCAAACTGCTGGCCGAGCAGGGCGTGATAATCGAAACGGCGTAGTTTTTTGCTCTTGATAGTAACGAAATCGGAACTAAAAACGGAAGAATAACGTAACTTTGCGAAAGGAGCGTAGATATGAACACGGAAGAACGGGTTTTGAACTATATGCAGCAGAACGGGAGCATCGACCAGCAGAGGGCGAACCGGGATCTGGGCTGCTCCAGACTGGCCGAGTACATCCGGCGACTGAAAGAAGCGGGATTCCCCATCATCGGGGAGTGGAAGACCGGGGAGAACCGCTTCGGAGAGCCGACCCGGTGGAAGGAGTATCGGATCGCATGAGCAGAGACAGATTTACCGAAAAGGATGAAAACGGCAAGTGGATGGCAGAAATGCTCCCATATGAGCGCCGGTTTTATATCCATAGATGCGACAGGACCGGCGAGATTAACAAGGATTATCTCTACGGCCCTGCCATTGAAAGGCTCGCGGCTTATGAGGACTTGATTTTCTCACCAGAAGTCCTCCAGGCCATCATCAAAGAATGGAAAGAATGGGCCGACGCGAAGAACGACGGGCGGCTGGTGATCCTTTCCGACGAGCTGCGGGCAGAGTTTTACGCGAGAGGTTGGAAATATGAGTAAATCCGTTTTGATCTCCATCCGGCCCCAATGGTGTGAACTGATCGCCAGCGGGAAGAAAACCATCGAAGTCAGAAAGACCCGCCCGAAGATTGAAACGCCGTTTAAGTGCTACATCTACTGCACGACGGCAAAACAGCCGATCAAAGACGGTCACGGAATCGCTATTATGTATGAGGATGATCTTGCAATCTTAAAAGGATGGCGCAGCGGGATTGGAAATCCTTGCGGAATGCTTGGCATCGGAGAAGAACTAATTAACGGCAAAGTGTTTTGTGAGTTCATCTGTGACCGGATTATCGACTGGCACTACATTCCAGACACGGATGAAAGCGCAGATCCCGGCTCCATGGCCTATGACGTTCTCACCGTGGACGGAGAAAAGACAGGCCTTGAATACGACGAGTTTGAGGACTACGGGAAAGGCGCTCCGCTTTACGGCTGGCACATCTCCAATCTGGTGATCTACGACGAGCCGAAGAAACTGAGCGAGTTTGTGACCGGATCGAGCGTGTTCACCTATAACAAAGACGGGAACATCGTTTATTCCGGGATGAAGCGCCCTCCGCAGAGCTGGTGCTATGTGGAGGAACTGCTATGAACGAGGACAAGATCCAATTGATGCTTCATTTGAAACGCTGCCCGTTTTGCGGTAGCCATGGAAGCGTTGAAGACGCCTCCATGCCCGGACTTCCTGATCCCGGACACTACAGGGTCATCTGCGTCGGTTGTTTTTGCGAGACAAAATGGTATGGAACAATGAAAGAAGCAACCATAGCGTGGAACAGGAGGGCAACATGATCGACCTGGAGAAAGCCCAAAAGCTGGTCAAGGAGCTGCGGATCTGCTGTACCCCGCGAGACTGTGAGGGCTGTCACCGAAACGAAGAGCCGAACGGCTGTGACCACCTGGAGCGGGACGCGGCGGACATGATCGAGGCGCTGGTGGAGTTCATTCAGCAGCCGAAGGTCGTGAGCGTGGCGATCTACGACCAAGAGGAAATCCACCACAACTGCACAGTCCAAATCTTGACCAATACCGTCACCGGGGACGTGAGCGTTTGCTGGTGGCCTAACGAAGAAGGAGGCGCGGAATGAAGCCGACACTTCGAGAGGCGCTGATCCAAGATATGCAGAACATGGAGACCGGGATGGAGCGCACAGCCAACGGGCAGGGGGAAATCTGGCAAAACAACCTGATTTACGCGATCTGCCTTGCGGTGTTCCACATCATCGAATACATCATCCGAAAGGAGGACAGAACCAATGCTGGTAGTTGACGGGTACAAGATGACCCAGGGGGAGGCCACGATCTGCATAAACGGGCGGGAAATCCACACGGACGGGGTTTTCCTCTACCGCCCGGACGATGAAATGTGGCACATGGCACCGAACCGGGACTTCCCATGGGGCGCGACATTCCGAAAGGAAGAGATGCAAGAGATACAGGAGCGGTGAAGGGCATGAACAAACTGGAACTGATAACCGAGCTGAAGCGGCTGGCGCTGGTGCTGGAAAACGGAGAAAAGGCACTTCCGAAGCGGACTCCCGCCGTCCTGCGCCAAGCGGCGGCCATCATCGAGGACGGCATGAAAAAGAAAAAGACCACGCCGCTGTGCGATCTGGGGCTGTCCGTCCGTGCCTACAACGCCCTGTACCGGCACGGCATTCGGACGCTGGAAGACTTGAAGCCCAAAAGCGTTTCGGAGCTGATGCGGATTCCCGGTCTCGGGGCCGGGTCTGCGGCGGAGATATACGACACCGTGGAGCGATACATAAAGGAGGAAAAGAAAGAATGACAGACAAAGAAAGAATCCTTATGCTTCTTGTACAGCGCATTCTAAGCGCCGCTCTCTATGCGCCGGAAAAGGTGAGAGAGTGGATGCACAATCAGCCCGGAATCATCACACATGACCCGGAGCGAGAGTTGAAGGTTGGCGACCTGGTGGTGGCATCAACATCCTTCGAGGCCAACGACTTTCTTGTTGGATTCGTCCATGAACCGCCAGACCATAACGGTACAGTCGTGATCCGGGAAATCGGTAGCAACAGGCTTTGCAACTACGGCAACGAAATGTTCCTGCGGATTCCGAAGGACTTGCTCGGCGAGGAAGTCTATGAGGGATTACAGTATCAAACTGTGCTAAAAGTGCGGAAAGCCTTTGCCAAGGCGGCATATCCCTACACGGTTCGTTATGCGGGGTGTGAGTTTACCGATCACTTTGTTCTGATAAAAGGAAGAAAGGTTTTCAGCAATGAGATCGTCGTTTCCTTTTCCATCCCCTATACCAGCAAGACCAGTATCAAGAGCATTGTCCAGCGAATCAACGAGGAATACGAAGATAATCTGCGGAAGGAGAAAGAGATACGTGAAACCACCGATTTATGAGCCGAAAGGCAAAGCCAAGGAATACGGAGACCTGGCCTTGAACATCTACACCGGATGCCCGCACCGCTGCTATTACTGCTTTGCGCCGGGTGTGCTGCACAAGGAGCGCGAGGCGTTCCACTCCCACGTTGAGCCGCGGCCTGGTATCGTGGAAGAAGTCAGAAAGCAGCTCGAAAAGGAGCAGATCACCGGCAAGCTGATCCACCTGTGCTTCACCTGCGATCCATACCCGACCGGCTACGACAGCACGGCCACGCGGGAGATTATCAAGCTCCTGAAGGAACACGGGAACCATGTGCAGATCCTCACCAAAGGAGACGGCACCCGCGACTTCGATCTGCTGGACGGAGACGATTGGTTCGGCGTCACCATAGACGGGAAGTACGATTACGATATGTACTTCGGTAAGCTGAACGCCCTGCAGAAAGCGAAAATGCTCGGCATCCACACATGGGTATCGTTTGAGCCGGTGCTGGATGACAGGAATGTGCTTGAGATCATCGCGTTATTCCACAAGGATTTCGACAAGGTGAAGATCGGCAAGTTGAACTACTTCAAGTCCGAAATTGACTGGAAACAGTTCGGGCAAGATGCAGAAGCTCTATGCCAGAGGCTCGGCCTGGACTACTACATCAAGGACAGCCTGCGGGCGGAAATGGAGGAAGCAAAGTGAGAGCACTTTTCCGCTATCCTGGCTCTAAGTGGTCTATCGCGGATTGGATTATCAGCCATTTTCCAGAAGGCTACGAGAAGATGGTCTATCTGGAACCGTTCTGCGGTAGCGGAGCCGTATTCTTCAACAAGAATCCAAGTGCCGTGGAAACCGTGAACGACATGGAAAGTGACATTGTAAACCTGTTTCATGTCCTCCGGGAGCAGCCGGGCGAGTTGAAACGGGTGCTTGAACTGACACCCTACAGTCGTGAGGAATATGATCTTAGTTTTGAGCCGTGCGACGATCCAGTAGAGAAAGCCCGTCGTTTTATGGTCAAAACCACGCAGACCATCGGTGCAAAGATGGACGGCAAGTGCGGCTGGCGGAATCATAAGCAGATGAAGATCGGCGGCGCCGCCTGCAAGTGGGCCGGGATAACGGAAACGATTGACACAGCTGCAGCCAGACTTCGCGGGGACACCACCCACCTTGTTCAGATCGAGCATTCCGACGCCCTCCAGCTGATACGCCGTTACAACTCCCCGGATGTCTTGATGTATCTCGATCCTCCCTATGTCCGCTCGACGCGGAAAAGCGGTAAACTCTATCAGTATGAAATGGACGACGCCGGGCAGAAGCAACTACTGAGCCTTATTACCTGCAGCAAGGCGAAGATTGTCCTTTCCGGCTATGAGAGCGAGATGTACAACACAGCCATGCAGGGCTGGCACAAGGATAGCACCATGTCGCAGACAACTTCTGCAGAAATGGCAACAGAAACAATTTGGATGAACTTCGATCCTCCTGCACGGCAGTATTCGATTTTCGATTGAAAGAGACCCGGTTCTTGCCGGGTTTCTTTTTATTTGCGTAACGCTGACGATGATATTTAACAATAAAGTGCGTTACAAGCCTTGAAAAAGCGGGGAAATCTGCTATGTTCGGGGTGAAATAGAAGATTTTTCAAGCCGTAGGCGCGTGCGCCCGCGGCTTTTGCATTTGCCAGAAAGAGGTTTGAGATGGCAGAGAAGGGCGGAGCCAAAAACTGCGCCATTTGCGGCGCGGATTTGACCGAAAAGAATAGCTGGAAGCTCCCTTTGCGGCTGGGCGGTGGGAATGTGCCGTACTGCGTCAAGTGCATGGAACGCACGTTCAAGAGCATGGCCCAGGACGTGGGCTATAAGCTGGCTTTTTACCTCTGCTGTGCGAGCTTCAACGTGCCGTATCGCCCCGATCTGCTGGAAAGCGCCAAGGAATATCAGAACGGCCTCGGAAAGTTCGGCGGGTATCTCTGCGCGGTGCGGAAAATCAAGCCGGAGGCCATCAACGGCGGCCTTTTGGAGTTCCGGGACGGCATCACGGACATCACAAAGGCGTTCGGCGGCGAGTTTGCCACGCTGGAAGTTGACGACGAGATGCTGGACGACGCCGAGTACAAGGACGGCCACCTGAATCAAGTGAAAGACTGGGGCGCTGGGCCGGAAAAGCGGCCCTACACGCAACAGGATTACGACCAACTGGACAAGTTCTGGGAGGCCATGACCTCGGAGCGCGTGAACGTCTCAAAACAGGCAGAAATCGCCATTCGGAACATCTGCGTGATGCGCTTGGAGCAGCAATACGCCATTTATAACGGCGAATATGCAGAGGCAAAGCGGCTGGAGGACATTATCAAGGCCGAGATGGAGGGCGAACAGCTCCGCAAAAAGGACGAGCTGCCGCAAGACCGAGTTCGGCTGGATGACATTGTGATCGCCTGTGAGCGGGCTGGCCTGCTGGGACTGAGCTACGACGAGCTGTTGGAAAAACTGGCGAAGCACGTTTTTCACACGAAGTACGGCTACACCCGCGATGCTGCCGACCAGATGCTTTTGTATATCGTGAACGCCACCAGGACCAACGAGGGCTACGCGGAGTTGGACCGGCTGCCGGATGACTTTGCCATTGTGGATAACCTTGGAGAGTTTGCGGAGGAACCGGACGAAACGGAAAAGCAAATTTACAAGGATCTGCATATTGCACCCCTGAACATGAAAGCAAAAGGGGGTGATTTGAAGAATGCCGAGAACACATAAATTCAACGCGAGAAGCGAAGGAATGGTCAAGATTTCCACAACGGAAAGAGTAGACTACTCGAAATTCGCTACGCCGGAATGGGAGTTGCTCTTGTCATTCTTCTGACCGCAGTTCAGATGGTATCCAGACATCATGGAGTCTATCTGCCAGGGAGAACGAGCGGAATATGAAAATTCCCTGATGAACAGCGTAACCAAACGCTACATGGCGAGATGCCGGGAGACCTTCACCTTCGCATCCCGAGGCTACGGCAAAACGAGTTGTTTGATCTCTGACAAGTGCAACAAGGGCATTCTGTGGCCCGGAGAAGTGACCGGTTACTACGCCCCCGCTGAAAAGCAGGCGGCTCCGCTGGCCTCCAAGGCTTTTGCCGGATATGAGCGAAATGTGCCGCTTTTAGCGAATCACTGGCGCAGGATCAACGACTCCACCGACCGCTTTGCCGTCGCCACTATCAACGGGTCAAAGTTCATCATGGATATTGACCGCGGCATCGACACCAGCGGCGTGGTAGCCGAAGAATGCGCCCAGGAAGACAAAAACCCGTTCAACTGGTCAGATTTTAACCAGATCGTCCTTGGAACGAACCGACTTGACCACAAGGCCAACGGCGTAAGCGTACCAAGCCACATCGACAGTCAAATCCATTATATCTCTTCCTGCTCCCGACAGGAAAATGAGAGCTACAGCGTCTATAAATCCGTCCGACAGGAAATGATGGAGGGCGGAAGCGCCTTTGCTTTGAGCATTCCATGGCAGGTTCCGGTGCTGTGCCGGATGAAAAAAATGAGCTACTACCAGATGCTTCGGAAGAGGCTGACGGCGGAGCAGTTCGACAGGGAGTGCAACAGCCATTGCACGGGCAGCGCGGAAAACCCTATCGTCCGGGATAACGTGGTACGGGAATCCCGGAACCTGTTGACGATGGAGGACAAGCACTGCGGAGACCCGAATGCGTTTTACATTGTTGGCTACGACGTTTCCAGCCGCGACCACGGCGGGAACGCGCTTTCTGCCATGAGCGTACTGAAATGCGAACGGCAGTATGACACGTCAAAATGGGACCGCTATCGGAAATCGCTGGTGTACGTCATGGATATGCGCCCGCCCAAGACGGCGCGGGAACACGCAATCATTTTGAAAAAACGCTGGGCGGAATACAGCATCCAGGGCAGCACCGCTTTTATGGTGGTGGACGCCCGGAGCTACGGCCAGAGCGTGATCGAGTGTCTGCATGAAGACCTTGGCGACGGGCTTCCGCCGCTGCGGACCATGAACAACGACCCGGACTTTGCCGGACTGGTACGACCGGGGGCAATCCCTTGCCTTTACGCCATACAAGCCATGGGAAACACAGGGCGAGACCCCAACAGCGTCATGCTGGATTACATTGAGCGTGAGTTTGAAAACGGGAATTTGCGCCTGCTGACAGCGGACCTTGCCGCCGGTGTAAAGTCCTACAAGCTGAAAAAAGGCATAAAGGACGACACACAGGATGCGCTTATTCAGTTCCCGTATCTAAAAACCAACGCCCTTTGCAGGCAGATTGCCAACCTACAGAAAAAGTACACGTCCACCGGCTGGGTGGAAGCGGAAATTTCCAAGTACATTCCGAAGGATATGTGGTCGAGTTTGCTGTACGCGAACAGAATTGCCCAATATCTTGAAAAGGACCAGCTTTACGCACAAAACCACTACGAAAGCGAGTGGGAAAAGGCCGCCAGGGAAATGGAAAACGCCACCAGCGGCTTTGTGGTGCGTACCAGAACAAACAAACGGCAGGGGAGGCTGGCAATCAGGTGACGATTGAAAATAACAAGCTCTGGGTCATGCCAGCCACCGAAAAGGCGCTGGAAGAGGCAGAGAACCACCCGCACGGCTACGCCTGCGAAGACCACTGCCTGTTTATCGCCCCGGGCGGCCCCAAAGGAGCCGTAGAGGTCAACGAGGAACTGATTGGCTACCTGACGCAAGCGGATTGGGCGTGGATCTACGGAGAAAGCGACAAGATCCGGCGAGAGCAGGAAGAATCGTACCACAAAGAGATGATCGAAGCGCAGAAAACCTTTTTTGCGCGATTTGAAGCGGATCTACAGTCCGCCATAGCGGAGGGAGAAAACGGTGAGCCAGAACAGGAAAACGACCAAGCCGGTACAGGAAGCGCCGAAAACTGAAAATCTGGACAGCTACACCTACCTCGCCAAGCGCATGGCGGAGATGCGGGAGCAATACCCC
>JAEEGL013111717.1_pt1 | contig 22850 bp, 19 predicted proteins | sample 9134231 | NCBI WGS metagenome assembly JAEEGL01 (sample SAMN16246548, study PRJNA631951) | gut metagenome | biome: gut microbiome; feature: rumen; material: fiber-attached | host: Bos | place: Iran: Karaj | collected 2018-10 | reverse complement strand
CTTTATCCATAAGCTTATTCCGATTTCATCTCCGATTCTTTGATTCTATAGTAATCCTCCGCATCAATTCCAATTTGAATATAATCTTTCGGCTTCGAAAAATTTTTGCTCAAGCAAACTACAGTCTCAACATGCGAAGTCATCGGAAACTGATCTACAGCCACACAGCGCTCGACATTATAGCCATGCATAAGGAAGGTCTCCAGATCTCTCGCAAGGCTGGTAGGTTTGCACGAAATATAGAGTATCCTGTCAACACCATAATCGATTATCTTACGAAGTGCCCTCGGATGAACTCCGTCTCTGGGCGGATCCAGGATTATGAAGTCCGGCTTCTCCGTATCCGGATCAGCGGCCATATCATCCAGAACCTTAAGCACGTCACCTGCTATGAACTCACAGTTATCAAGCCCGTTGAGTTTCGCATTCTCCTTTGCAGCCTCCACAGCCTCCTCGACTATCTCTACACCGTAAACCTTCCTGGCCACAGGTGCCATCATCTGCGCAATCGTTCCGGTTCCGCTGTAGAGATCGTACACCACGCTCTCGCCTCGGCCAATATCACCGATGTATTCCCTTGCCGTCTCATAGAGAAGCTCGGCACCTCTCGTATTTGTCTGGAAGAAAGAGAACTCGGATATCTTGAATTCCATTCCCAGCATCTTCTCGGTGATATAGTCTCTTCCGTGTAATATGACACTTCTGTCAGATTGCACAACATCCGCCAGTGAATCATTATATGTATGGATAATGCTCACTATCTTTCCCTTAAGCCTGCCGACGAGACCTAACAGCATATCTCTGTATTCATTCATATCAAAGTCCGACTGGGTGGTCGTAACAACCGCCACCATGATCTCATCGGTATGACAGGCCTTGCGGATCATAAGATGCCTCAAGAACCCTTCGTGCCGCATCCGATGATAGTAGCTCAGATTTTTCCCCTGAAAAAAAGCAAGCGACTCACTCACTATAAGTCCGTAGTCCTCATCGGCTATCTTACAGACACCGGCATCCACCACATCATAGAAGCTGCCTCTCTTATGAAGACCGAGAGCCATGGGGCCGTCCTTATATTCATCGCCGAAGGTATACTCCATCTTATTGCGATAACCAAGGTGAACGGGACTTCCCTTTATCCCTTCCCATCTTCCATCTTCTATATCAGCAAGTCCCGGTACGGCCTTAAGAAGCCTGAGTACCTGGTTCTCCTTAAGGGACAGCTGATCTTCATAAGACAGATTCATATATGCACAGCCGCCGCATATTCCGAAGTTGTCACATGATGGTGTGATCTCATTATCCGCATGTCGGACTATATCAACAAGACTGCCTTCACCCCTGCCGTTTCTGACCTTCTTGACCCTCGCGCTTACAGTCTGACCCGGCAAAACATTCTTGACGGTCAGTGTATTATCCGCATCTATCCTGACGATACCTTTGCACGGGTAATCCGTTCTTTCGACCAGACCCGTGAGTATTTCTCCTCTTTTCATCTCAACCTGCCTCTATACAGAAAAACCTTCCATTGACTTGCTCCTATCAATGGAAGGCCGCTATTTCACAATGTTCCTGCGCTGTCTGCTGTCACCATGAACACTCAGTCAGCTCCCTCTGCTTTCTTCTCACCCGCATCCGAAGCCTTCGGTGCACTCACAGGCTCATCATCTTCATCTTCAAAGAACTCATCCAGATCATCATCATCACCGAAATCATCATCAAAGTCATCATCGAAATCGGGCTGTGTAAATCTGTACACAGCATATACAGCTGCCGCAATGGCTATCACAACGATAAGAACTGTTATCACTATCGCTACGACATTGACCTTCTTCTCTTCTTCCCTTGTCTTGATAACACCCTTCATCATGCTCATAAGTTCATCTATCTTATCCATACCCATACCTCCGCAAACGTACGATACGCTATATAAGCTTCATCGCGACACTGCCATAACCGGCTGTCGCTCTCACTTCTTAATAATATCACATCAGACAGGGCCTATCAAGGCAATCTTTCACGCTTAAGCCCTGCTATGCGTACCATATCAGCACTTATATCTTCTTAAGTTTTGCAAATGTCGCATACATGACTTTCTGGCCGAATGAGTCGAATTCCACTGTCACCTTATAGTCTCTCGGCTCCTCGGATATCGCCTTGACAGTGCCCTCACCGTACTTGGCATGAACTACCCTGTCACCGATATCATAATCAGGTTTTCCCGACACAACGGCTCCGCCTGCCGATACAGCAACTTTCCGTGCGATAAACGGCTTGTTGTCTTCAGGCGTCACCTTAGGCCTCAGTATAGCCTTGGGCTTTACATACGCGCCTGTACCGGAGCCTCCGTAGGGCTTAGACGTAAATGTACTCCTCTCTGTGGAATCATCCCCATATACCGGCAATGTATCTCCGTCAATGCTCACACGCCTGGTCTTAGGAGGCCTGTTATCAAGCAGTTCCTCGGGGATCTCCTTTACAAATCTGCTCACGGAATTATACTGTGTCTCACCTCTAAGCATTCGTGCTCTTGCACAGGTAATCGTAAGGCTTTCCTTCGCTCTTGTGATACCGACATAGGCAAGCCTTCTCTCTTCCTCTATTGCAGTCGGATCTTCATCAAACAGCGCAGCCGCACTGGGGAACACTCCGTCCTCGGCTCCGGCTATATATACCCTCGGGAACTCCAGCCCCTTGGCCCCGTGCAGAGTCATGAGCATCACTCTGTCGCTGTCCGTATCTACCGTATCTATATCAGCCACCAGTGCGACCTCCGCAAGGAAATCCGTCAGGCTCTTATCTTCCGAATCCGCCTCTTCATCATATGTGGCCGCCTTGGATATGAGTTCGTCTATATTCTCGATCCTATCCTCAGCATCCTCCTCATCGGAAGCCTCCAGTTCCTCAACATAACCCGTAGTGGTAATCACATCCTTGACCAGATCCTCTATATCCAGGAACTCCGCCTTGCTCCTGAGTACCAGGATCATATTTACAAATCCGGTAAGTTTTGTCGCCGCCTTACCGAGTCCGGGTATCTTCTCAGCCAACGTGAGCGCATCAAAGAAGCTGATCTCCTCCTTGGCTGCATAATCAGTGACCTTTCCTATGGTGGTCTGCCCTATGCCCCTCTTGGGGACATTGATGATACGCTTGACCGCCACATCATCCACACCGTTATCTATAGTCTTAAGATATGCGAGTATATCCTTTATCTCTCTTCTTGAATAGAAGTTCACGCCCCCGACGATATTGTACGGCATGCCTTCACGCACGAATGCTTCTTCCAGTATTCGTGATTGGGCATTGGTGCGATAGAGGATTGCGCAGTCCTTATACCTGATCGCCCCTTTTTTTACATTGCGGGCAATGTCTGATACGATATGGTCCGCTTCCTCATAAGCAGTATCAAGCTGCAGATAATGTATCTTCTCTCCCGTTCCGTTGTCAGTCCACAGGCTCTTATCCTTACGCTCACTGTTATTGGCGATGACCGCATTGGCCGCATCCAGGATAGTCTGTGTGGAACGGTAGTTCTGCTCAAGCTTGACCACCCTGGCTTCCCTGTATACCTTTTCAAAATCAAGGATATTGCCTATATTGGCACCCCTGAACTTATATATGCTCTGGTCATCATCACCCACCACGCACAGATTCCTGTATTTGGCCGCAAGCTGTTCAATAAGTCTGAACTGCACCGTGTTGGTATCCTGATACTCGTCCACCATGATATAGCGGAACCTGTCCTGATAGTTCTCGAGCACCTGCGGACACTCATCAAAGAGTTCGACGGTCTTAAGCAGCAGATCGTCAAAATCAAGCGCATTGGCCCTTTTAAGTGTCTCCTCGTACTCCTTATACAGAGAAGCAATGAGTTCCATCCTGTAGTCACCTGAAGTGTTGGCCGCAAACTCCTCAGGATCGATGACGGAATCCTTGGCATTGGATATGGCCGCAAGCACCGCCCTCTCCTTCAGATACTTGGTGTCAACATTCATCCTCTTCATGATATCCTTCATGACCGTCTTGGAGTCATCGGTATCATAGATCGTGAAGTTGTTATCAAAGCCGATGAGATCGATGTGGCGTCTTAAGATCCTCACGCACATCGAATGGAAGGTGGACACCCATATGCTGTCCGCCCCCTGTCCGACCAGCGCATCCACACGGGTACGCATCTCTTCGGCCGCCTTATTGGTAAAGGTTATGGCAAGTATATTCCAGGGATCGACCCCTTTTGAATCTATGAGATATGCGATCCTGTGCACTATCACTCTGGTCTTGCCGCTCCCGGCTCCAGCCAGGATGAGCAAGGGTCCCTCAGTGCTAAGCACCGCTTCCTTCTGCATACCGTTAAGTGTGTCCAGATAACCCATCTTTTCTCTCCGTCATACCCGTATCAGGGCAAAAACAGACCACCTGAGTGATCAAGTGGTCTGTATCCTTATCATATATTGCGCGAACTGTCCTTATCCGAGCTGTGTTCCGCAGTTTGCACAGAACTTGGCACCGTTTGTAGGTGTTCCGCAGTTGGGGCAGAACTTAGCGCCTGCAGGAGCTGCAGCACCTGCTGCGGGAGCAGCTGCCTGACCGCCCATCATATTCTGAGCCATCTGCTGACCCATAGCCATTCCCATAGCCATTCCTGCCATGTCTGTAGCCATTCCGCCGCCGTTTCCGCCATTAGCCATGGAATCTGCCATAGCCATCTGTGTGTACTTGTTGGCATCCGTAACCATTGACTGAGCTGCAGCCTTCTCCTGCATCTTCTTAACCTCTTCAGGATAAGAGAAGCTCTCGATGTTGAACTCTGTTACGGAGATACCGATCTTGGACATATCTGCATCCAGATCAGCTCTGATACCCTCACCGATCTCGGTTGCAGAGATCTGAAGGTTGAACATATCCTTGCCTTCCTTAGCGATCCAACTCATTAAGAGTCTGTCGAGGTTGGCTATGATACGCTCCTTAACATCATCTACACTGTATGAATTCTTAACGCCCACTACCTTATCGATAAGGACATCATGATCACCTATCTTGCAGCTGAACGTACCGAAAGCACGTATGGGCATTCCGCCGGGAAGTCCGGGTGCCTGAAGGTTGATGGAATTCTTCGTACCCCACTTGACTGTCTGCTCAAGTGTATTAATGAAGAGGACCTCAGCCTTAAAAGGTGAGTTAAATCCGAACTTAAAGCTCTTAAGAGTAGTAAGGAAAGGTATGATCTCTGTCTCGATATCATATTCACCGTCATCCTCAAACACACCCTCTACAGCTCCGTTATGAAGGAAGATCGCATCCTGACCGGGACGGATGATGAGCTTAGAGCCCTTCTTGATCTCATTGTTGTCCCACTTCCAGAATAAGATACCCTCTCTGTCCTCATTCCACTCTACTACATTAAGTAACTGATTCTTGATAAAGCCCATTTCGTTCCTCCTTTTCTCTATCAAAATTCTAGCCTATTCAGTATACTATAATTCCTTCCGGCTGTCGATATGGTTCGACATATGATCTTAGCTTTGTCAAGACCGCCCTTCCGGAAAATAATGTCATTTATCCGTCTTGTTATCCTTGGGTTTTGTAAGCCCCAGCTTAACACTGTACCCGTCTATCAGCTTTTCTATGAGGAGCTTCTTGATATACACATCCAATACTAAGAGCGTTATGAAGGAAAACATGGTAAGCATCTCTTCATCATCACCCTTTGCATCCGGAAATATCTCCGTTGCAGTATGATAAGTCTCTAAGAGATCCTCCTTGATCGAATCCGTCAGACCCTCTGCAGTCTGTCGGATCGCCTCATATATATCCTCAACGGAATAAGGCTTATCATTCTTATCCTCTCCGAAATACTTCTCCTTGATGGGCTTAAGAGCCACATCTATATCGTTGATGGACAGGATATTCTTAAAATAGTATATGAACAGGAGCACATACATATGCTCTCTGCTGTACTTCTTCTTATCAGGCGGCGGAAGGAGATTATTCTTGGCATAATTATTGATCATGGTCTTGGTAAGGACCTTATCCTCTCCCGGATTACGGGTAGTATTCTTAAGCCTGCTCTCCATGAATGTGGTGACCTGATCCATATAGAGATCAATATTGGGAATATCAGCCGCTTTGATATAATCGATCCTGTCTAAGCTCGCCATAAGGCTGCCTATGAGATCATCCATATCCAGTGTCATATCCTACACCTCTTCGTCAGCTGTATCTTTAATGATACCAAGTCTCTTGAAGACCTTCTCATAACCGTCACAACCATAGTTAAGCGATCTGTTGACTCTGCTTATCGTAGCGGTCGATGCCCCGGTCCTGTCTGCGATCTCCAGATAGGTCTTCTTCTCAGTCAGCATGGTAGCCACTTCATATCTCTGTGAAAGAGACAGTATCTCATTGACGGTACACAGATCCTCAAGGAAGTCATATATCTCTTCCTTGGTTTCCAGGCACTTGATCGCCTCTATCATATGATCGACTGCTTCTGTTCTAATCTTCTTGTTCATCTGTCACTTCTCCCGTTTTACGGCACTCAGGCTCATCACTCAGCCTGATCTTCTGCCTTTTCCTCTGTCTTGTCTGTTTCGTCCTTCTTATCTTCGCTGTCTTCTGAAGCCCCGTCGTCTTCCTTCTTATCCTCTTTATCGGATTTGTCATCCGTGTCGGTGTCTGCGGACTTCTTATCCGTATCACCTTCATCATTTGACATGTTGACCTTACCCTGGATCACTGCAGTCTCATCCATTGCAAGAAGTTTGGTCTGGATGTTACCTAAGAGCTTACCCTTGGCCTCTATCTCGATCTTATTGGATGCTTCTACATCTCCGACGATCTTACCTGCCAGATTGACGCTTGATGCAACTACATCACCGCTTACTATTCCGTTGGTACCGATAACCAGATCCCCCTTGGTATTGATACCGCCGTTAACCTGTCCGTCAACTCTTATCACGGCTGAATCCGATACGATATTGCCGTTGACTGTTGTTCCGGCACCGATCACGGTATTTTCGCCGGTTGCTACATTACCCCTGTTTTTCCTGCCCATTATCGTTCCTCCTGTAAACCTGTAACACTTAGGATCAGCCCTCTATCTTGAGCATCTCCGTCGGTAATATATATTGATCGTCATGTATGATCTGATAAGCGACCTTGCCGGTATCTTCTCCGTCAGGCTTCTCTATCTCGAAAAGAAGACCGCCTCTGGGTACCTCATCGCCCTGCTTGACCTTAGGCTCCGTGTTGGTCCTGTAGACACTCACATATCCGTTGCCGTGATCGATCCTGACTTCCCAGCCATACGTACTCTCTTCAGCCACGAGCGAAACCACTCCGTCTCCCGAAGCTATGACATATGTCCCGTCAGCCGCCGTGAACTCGATCATCGAGCGTGTCTCCATCTCGTCTCCGACCTTGACCTCCTCGGTCTTCTCATTGAGTTCAGCCGTTCCGGAGAGCGGGAATCCGGTAGGAAGGCTCTTCTCCTCTATCTGAGCCACTACCTCCGTCTTCTGATTGACGGTTTCGCTTAAGATCGTTATCTTCTCGCTGAGTTCCTCATTGCTCGCTGTCAAAGCGGCATTTTCGGCCTGAAGCTTTTCAACGGACTCTTTTAGCGCCGCCTCTCTCTGCTTGGTAACAGAGCCGTCATAATTCACATATCCCACGAATCCGATCACATACAGTACCAGAAGCGCGATCAGGATCTGGTAGATCCGCTTCATGGCATGCGTATACCTTCTGGACTTAACCTTGGCTTTCGGATCGTTGGATACCGTGACTTCGTAATAATACGACGCCTTACGTTTTTTCTTCTTCCTGTTCTTTTCAGCCATACCCCTGTGCAGTCCTCCCGCGCAATGTAAAAGTCACACTTTCATGCGCTGTAGTTTCACGCTTTAATTTCTTAAAACGCTACAGACAGTATAATATCAGAAAATGACCAAATTATCAAATAATCCTCATTTTTTTCGTTTTTTGTCTGTACTTTTGGCACGCAATATGTTATTCTAGTCCTGTCGTAACCGGACAAGTTATAGTGTTTTTTTGGAGGATTTTTACAATGAACAAAGGTACGGTAAAGTGGTTTAACAACCAGAAGGGTTATGGCTTCATCAGTGATGAATCAGGCAACGATGTTTTCGTTCATTATTCAGGACTTAACATGGAAGGCTTCAAGTCACTCGATGAGGGCGCTGCAGTTGAATTTGAGGTTGTCAACGGCGAGAAGGGACCTCAGGCTGTTAACGTAACCAAGCTTTGATCGTCAGCCGGTCCTTCCGGCACGGGTCACAGCGAAGAATCTTAAGACGATGTGCCTGTTCTATATTTGATATGTTCTTAGAATTATATGAATTATATGAATTAGCAGTAGTTTTTGGATTTGAAAAGAGTCGGTCGTTATGACCGGCTCTTTTTCATTACATCTTCCATCTTAAGCTTTCCGCCGAATATATCAAGAGCACTTCCGATAGTATAATCGATCCTACCTTTTCCAAGTGTCGCGATCCTGTCTATGTCTTCAAGCGACCGCACTCCCCCGGCATAAGTGATCACGGCGTCTTTGGCTTCTGCCAGTATCCTTAAAAGATCATCATCTATTCCCTGTCTCAGTCCTTCCACATCCACACCGTGAACCAGGAACTCATCACAGTAGCTTCCAAGCACTGTAAAGACCTCCGGGGTTATCTTAAGTTCGGTAAAGGTTTGCCATCTGTCGGTAACAACATAATAACCATCGTTATTAAACCTGCAGCTCAGGTCCAGCACGACTTTGTCCTTTCCGACTGCTTCCTTAAGCTTGTCTAATTTGTTATATGATAATTTAACTTTATCGAATATATACGAGGTCACTATCACATGACTCGCACCGGCTTCTATGAACTCACGGGCATTGTCCGCATCTATTCCTCCGCCGATCTGTATCCCGCCGGGATATTCCGTGAGACCTTTAAACGCCATCTCCTTAGAGGCTTCATACTCCGGTGTGCCCTGTTTATTCAGGATTATCATGTGTCCACCCGTAAGGCCCAGGTCCTTATACATTCCGGCATAATAGTCGGCTCCTTTTTCGGAGACGAAGTTCTCAACTACTCCGTCAGCGCCGTCACAGGCAGGCTTATCCGTGATACTGCCGCCAACCACCTGCTTGACCTTACCGTTATGGATATCTATACATGGTCTGAATCTCATATCCTTATCCTATAAAAAAACGGGGCAGTATACTGTAGCTGCCCCGCGAACATCATCTTTCTTATAATATTCCGTATGCCTTCATGGCTTCCTTAAGCTTCTCGGCATGCTCGGGTTCCATCTCAGTAAGAGGTCTTCTTAAAGGACCTACGCCCTTGCCCATAAGGTTCATGGCCTTCTTGACAGGTATCGGATTGACCTCACTGAACAATGCGTTGATGAGCGGAACTGCTCTTAACTGCTCCTTTGTAGCCTCCTCAGCCTTGCCGTCAAAGTAAAGCTGGCAGATATTATGAACTTCGGTCGGTGCAACGATCGAAAGAACCGAGATAACACCCTTGCCGCCAAGCGCAAGTATGGGTGTTATGAGCGCATCCTCACCCGAATACAGATCCACGCTTCCGCCTGCCATGGCCATCATGGTCGCTACCTGAGCAAGATTGCCCGTTGCGTCCTTGACACCAACTACATTGGGAACTTCCTTACATATCTTAACAACCGTCTCAGGAAGCATCTGACAACCGGTCCTGCCGGGGATATTGTAGAGTATGATCGGAAGCTTAACGCTGTCTGCCACCATCTTGAAATGCTCATACAGACCCTTCTGAGTAGCCTTATTATAGTAAGGAGTAACTACCAGGAGCCCGTCTACACCGAGCTTCTCAGCTTCCGTAGAAAGATATATGGCTGTCTCCGTGCAGTTAGAACCCGTACCGGCAACAACCGGAACTCTGTGATCTACATATTCCACGCAGGCCTTAATGACATCAAGATGCTCCTCGTGGCTGAGTGTAGCGGCCTCACCTGTAGTACCGCACACAACGATCGCGTCTATACCCTTGGCTATCTGCTCATCCAGTATCTCCTTGAACTTCTCATAATTAACATCCCCGTTCTCCTTAAAGGGTGTTATGATCGCCGAAGCCGCTCCGGTAAAGATTGCCATATATTGTACCTCCGATAGTGTGATCCTAATACATATAGTGATTGATTTCTTATTAAAAAGTAGCACCCGCATAGCCCAATGTCAACAAAAATCTTGTATTTTGTGAACTTTGAGGCCATCATGTCCGCCCGAACCGTTCATATGTCCGTGACCATCGTTCTTACGCAGTTTTTTATCATTCTTGCCCTCTGAAAAGTCCATAGTCTCCTTTCATATATTTATGGGATTGCAACGTCTGGTACTTTGGTGTATACTATCGTCGTTTGTGAAAAAGTTGGATTTACAGATATCAGGAAGAGATAAGAGGCGAAAAAATGGTACAGACCAGAGAAGATATCAGAAACATAGCGATCATAGCTCATGTAGACCACGGCAAGACCACTCTCGTGGACGAGCTATTAAAGCAGTCAGGCGTATTCCGCGAGAATCAGGAAGTCGCAGAGCGCGTAATGGACAGCAACGATATAGAGAGGGAGCGCGGTATCACCATATTGTCCAAGAATACCGCTGTTACATATAAGAATACCAAGATCAATATCATAGATACTCCGGGACATGCCGATTTTGGTGGCGAGGTTGAGCGTGTGCTCAAGATGGTCAACGGCGTTATCCTCGTGGTAGACGCATTTGAAGGCACCATGCCCCAGACCAAGTTCGTTCTCAAGAAGGCTCTGGAGCTTAAGCTCCCGGTCATTGCCTGCATCAATAAGATCGACCGTCCCGAGGCCAGACCCGCCGAAGTGGTGGATGAGGTTCTGGAGCTCTTCATGGATCTCGATGCCAGTGACGAGCAGCTTGACTGTCCGTTCATCTATGCCTCTGCCAAGGCAGGTACCGCTTCACTTGATGCGGATACACCCGGCACCGACATGATCCCTCTGTTTGAGACTATACTTGATTATATCCCTGCTCCCACGGGTGATCCCGAAGCAGGCACCCAGGTACTCATAAGTACCATCGACTATAACGAATATGTCGGAAGGATCGGAATCGGTAAGGTTGATAACGGTACAATCGCCGTTAATGACGAAGTGGTCATAGTCAACCATCATGAACCCGACTTATGTAAGAAGGTAAAAATATCCAAGCTTTATGAATTCGACGGTCTTAAGCGTGTCGAGGTAAGCAAGGCGACCATAGGAGCCATTGTGGCGATCTCCGGGATCACGGACATCAAGATCGGAGATACCCTCTGCTCTCCCGATGATCCCAAGCCCATACCTTTCCAGAAGATCACCGAGCCCACCATAGCCATGAACTTCATGGTAAACGACTCGCCCTTAGCAGGTCTTGAAGGCAAGTATGTTACCAGCCGTCATCTTCGTGACAGGCTGTTCAGAGAGCTTAATACGGATGTTTCATTAAGGGTTGAGGAGACAGAATCCACGGATGTGTTCAAGGTAAGCGGCCGTGGTGAGCTTCATCTGTCAGTCCTTATAGAGAATATGCGACGCGAGGGCTATGAGTTCGCTGTCAGCAAGGCTGAGGTCCTCTATAAGACCGATGAGCGCGGACACAAGTTAGAACCCATGGAGATCGCATATGTGGATGTACCGGAGGAGTTCTCGGGTTCCGTTATCCAGAAGCTTTCTTCGAGAAAAGGTGAACTTCAGGGAATGGCATCCATCAGCGGCGGCTATACAAGGCTTGAATTCGAGATCCCTTCAAGAGGTCTCATAGGATACAGAGGCGAATTCATGACGGATACCAAGGGAAACGGTATCCTCAACACAACATTCGACGGATACGGCCCCTACAAGGGAGATATGATGTACCGTAAACAGGGTTCCCTCATTGCCTTTGAAGCAGGCGAAGCCATAACCTACGGTTTGTTTAACGCCCAGGAGCGCGGTACTCTCTTCATAGAACCCGGCGAGAAGGTTTACGCCGGCATGGTCATCGGCCAGACAGGCAAATCCGAGGACATTGAGATCAACGTCTGCAAGAAGAAGCAGCTCACGAACACCCGTGCCTCAGGCTCAGACGAAGCACTTCGTCTCTCACCCAAAAAGGTCTTAAGCCTGGAGCAGGCACTGGAATTCATAGATACGGACGAACTGCTGGAGATCACACCCGATAATCTCCGCATCCGCAAGAAGATCCTGGATTCACTCCAGAGAAAAAGAGCGGGATTCTCCCGCAACTAAAGCCTATAGAAGTATAAATGGCCGGTCACATATGTGGCCGGCCATGTTCAGTTATATATGCAGCAGTTCTGTTGCGATCCCGAAGTAGATCAGGAGTGAGATCGCATCTACGATCGTGGTGATGAAGGGGCTCGCCATGACTGCAGGGTCAAAGCCCAGCTTCTTGGCCAGCATCGGCAGGGTGCAGCCGACACATTTGGCTATGAGCACTACCGCTACCAATGTGATGCATACCACGAGAGCCACCTGCAATCCTACTCTGTCTATGAGCATAAGCTTCGCGAAATTGGCTACTGCCAGCGTGATACCGCAGACAGCGGCAACTCTTATCTCCTTCCATACAACCTTGAAGACATCCTTGAATTCTATCTCGTCAAGCGAAAGTCCACGGATGATGGTAACTGATGCCTGTCCTCCGGCATTACCGCCCGTATCCATGAGCATCGGGATAAATGCGGTAAGCACGACATATACGCTCAGCGCATCCTCAAAGCTTGCTATGATCTTGCCCGTGAATGTGGCTGATATCATCAACAGAAGAAGCCAGGGTATCCTCTTTTTCCATGTCTCGAAGACTCCCGTTCTCATGTAAGGCTTATCGGTAGGCAAGATAGCTGCCATCTTTTCGATATCCTCTGTAGCCTCCTGCTCCATGATATCCACGATATCATCGATCGTGATGATGCCGACAAGGCGGTTCTCTCCGTCCACTACGGGCATCGATGTGAAGTCGTACTTTTTGAACTGTCTGGCAACCTCCTCCTGGTCCATCATCGTGTTGATGGAGATGACATTCTCGTGCATTATATCGCCGATTATCTCATCAGGCTGACTTAAGAGCAGATAACGCAAAGCAACCGTACCGATAAGCTTACGTCTGCTGTCAAGCACATAACATATGTTGATCGTCTCGCTGTCAACTCCGATACTGCGGATGCGCTCAATAGCCTGCTCTACGGTAAGGCTCTCCTTGAGATCCACATACTCCACAGTCATGATGCTTCCGGCACTGTCCTCCGGATAGCGAAGAAGGTTGTTGATATCTCTTCTGGTCTCAGGTGAAGCAGCAGCCAGCAGTCTCTTGACCATATTGGCAGGCATCTCCTCCAGCAGGTCCGTTGCATCATCCGCCATCAGGTTATCGATGATGACACCGGCGTCCTTCTCTGACAGGGATGTGATGATGAATTGCTGTATCTCCACATCCATATAAGAAAATACATCGGCCGCCATGTCCTTGGGGAGTATCCTGAAGGCCTTGAGCTGATCCTTCTCTTCCAGATCCTCCAGGGCAGAAGCGATATCCGCCTCATTCATCTCGGCCAGCTTCTGTCTGAGTCTGGTATACTGCTTAGTGTCCAGAAGTTCCTTGATGTTTGTGAGTTCCATTATCTCGTCCATAATAATCCTCCGAAATTCTTGATTGGTTGATCAATATGCTGCCCGACGAGGGAAGTGGAACATCATTAGATATAATTTTCTTCTTCATATTGATCACCACCTTTCCGATTATTATGAATCAAAACAACAGAGCCAATTTATTCTACAATTATGTCAATCCGTTTGTCAACGGATAATATCCGCAATCGCCCATATCTATAACGGCCTTTCCGTTGGTAACATCCGTTATCTTATCAACGATCGCTCCCGAATATCCCGTCTGTACCGCAACTTCAAAGTCTACGTCCGCTTCATACCTTATGTTGTTGATGCTGACTCTCTCTTCTCCCGACAATATATACTGAACCTTCCCGGACAGATTGTAATCCGTCTTAATGGTCATATTCTGCATATAACACATTGTCACGAGACTCCCGCTCTCCTGTCCTGCCTTCAGGGCTTCAAGCGTGGAATCCGTATATGCCCTGACCAAGCCCCCTGTCCCCAGAAGTACGCCTCCGAAGTATCTGGTCACAATGACCAGAGTATTCGTAAGTTCCCTGTTTTTTAACACATCAAGTATAGGACGGCCCGCCGTACCTCCCGGCTCTCCGTCGTCGGAGAATCTGCTTATCTCATTGTCTATCCCGACCGTATAGGCATAGCAGTTATGCCTGGCATCCCAGTACTTCTTCTTAGTCTCGGCGATGACGGTGTTCGCCTCATCCTCACTCTCTATATGAAAGGCCGTGGCTATGAAGCGGGATCTTTTTTCCGTGATCTCGCCGGATACGGTGGAAACTATGGTATTATACTGCTCTCGGATATTATTCATAACGCTATTTTAAGCCTTTCTTAAGACTTTATAAATACCTTTATTTTGCGTATATTTTTTGATATAATAATCCTCGTATGGCGTAATGCCGGGAAGGACAAATATCGTATGAATTACGGCAAAACAGGAGTCAAGGCCAGAGAGGCCGAACTCAATTCCATAGGACTTAAGTTTACGAGAAAGATAGAGCTTCTTGCGGTAAGGCTGATACTGATCGCTATAGTCGGTGCCACCGTTATCGGATTTGCGGCAGGTATAGGTGTATTCAAGGGAATCATCGATTCCGCACCGGATATGACCAATATAGATGTATCGCCTACGGGATTCTCTACTTTCATATATGATAAGAGCGGCAGACAGACGGCGAAGCTGGTCGCATCGGATTCCAACCGTATTCCTGTCAGCATGGACAAGATACCCGATAACCTCAAGAATGCCTTTGTGGCAGTCGAGGATGCTCGTTTCTACAGCCATAACGGTATAGATATCAAGGGTATCATGCGTGCGGGCGTGACAGCCCTCAAGGATAAGGATCTGTCTCAGGGTGCTTCGACGATCACGCAGCAGCTGCTCAAGAATAACGTATTTACCGGATGGACAAGCGAGGACAGCACGATCGACAGAGTAAAGCGTAAGATCCAGGAGCAGTATCTCGCCATCCAGCTTGAGAAAAAGATGAGCAAGGAGGACATCCTCCTTAACTATATGAACACCATCAACCTCGGGCAGAACACTCTGGGAGTGCAGGCAGCGAGTCTTCGTTACTTCAATAAGAACGTATATGAGCTCAACCTGTCCGAATGTGCCGTGATCGCAGGTATCACGCAGAACCCCTCGAGATATAATCCCATCTCCCACCCCGACAAGAATGCCGAGCGTCGTGAGAAGGTCCTTCGTAACATGAATGAGCAGGGCTATATCACCGATGAGGAATATGAGAAGGCTCTGGCTGATGATGTGTACTCAAGGATCCAGACAACCAACGAGACCGTTGAGGAGGATACGATCAACTCCTACTTTGATGATGCGGTCACAGAGGCGGTATATAACGATCTGTTAGCAGCCGGATACAATGATACCCAGGCTTACACACTGCTCTACAGCGGCGGTCTGTCTATATATTCGACGCAGGATCCCGATATACAGAAGATATGCGATGAAGTGTGCAGCAATGAGGAAAACTATCCCGCCGGCACCAAGTATTATCTGAACTATACGCTCTCGATAGAACGCGCAAACGGTGAAGTGGACAACCACAGCACCGAGATGTTCAAGAAGCACTTCAAGGAGAGCAATTCACGCTTTAACCTCTTATATGACAGCGAGGAGGAGGCCCTTGCCGCCATCGAGGAGTATAAGGCTGCAGTCATGAACAGTGGAGATGAAGTATTGCTTGAGTCGATCTCCATCACACCTCAGCCGCAGATCTCTCTCACCGTAGAGGATCAGCACACCGGCGAGGTTGTGGCAATGGTAGGAGGCCGCGGACCTAAGTCAGCGAGCCGTACCCTTAACCGTGCGACCAGCGCCAAGAGACAGCCGGGTTCGACCTTCAAGGTTGTATCCACATATGCTCCTGCCCTTGACAGTGCGGGACTTACGCTTGCTACTGTGGAGAATGATGCTCCGTTCAATTATACGAACGGCACACCCGTACACAACTGGTATTCAGGCTACCGCGGCATCAACTCACTCAGAATGGGAATCACCCAGTCCCTTAACATAGTAACGGTTAAGTGTCTGACACAGATCGGACCGCAGCTTGGATTTGACTATCTCCAGAAGTTCGGCTTTACCACTCTTGTGGCTCATGAGGAGAGATTCAACCCCACCACTCAGAAGAACGAGATATTCACGGATATTCAGCAGTCTCTCGCTCTGGGCGGAATAACATACGGTGTTATCAATATGGAGCTTAATGCCGCTTATGCGACGATCGCCAACGAAGGCACATACATTAAGCCCAAGTTATATACCAAGGTTGTCGACCACGACGGCAAGACGATCTTGGACAATACACCTTCCGAATCAAGGCAGGTTCTTAAGCAGACTACCGCTTATCTTCTGACCAGCGCCATGGAGGATGTTGTTACATCCGGAACCGGAGGCGCCGTTAACTTCGGCGGAATGGCTATTGCAGGTAAGACCGGTACTACATCTGACTATAATGACGTTTGGTTTGCAGGATATACACCTTACTATACCTGCACGACCTGGACGGGATTTGATAACAATACCAAGCTGACTTCATCAGCAGAGAAGGCTCTGGCCAAGACCATATGGCGCGGAGTTATGAGCAGGATCCATGAGAATCTCGAATATGCTTCCTTCCCTACTCCGGGCGGGCTGGTAACATGTACTGTCTGTGACAGATCGGGCAAGCTTCCTATTCCGGGGCTTTGTGACGGTCACTTAAGAAGTGAGATCTTCGCAGAAGACTGTGTTCCCACAGAGACCTGTGATGTCCACTATGCCGGAACAGTATGTGCATACAGCATGCTTCCTGCATGTGAGACCTGTCCTTTCAAAACAGAGGGCGTATTTGAACTTCCTCTGCCCGAGGATCCTTCACTCCTGAGCGGATCAGCCGCTGCAGCTGCTGCAGGCTTAGTATCCAGCGAAGGAACCATCATAGAGGGTGAGGACGGACAGATACAGAGATTATGCATACATAATGCGGCTTATATGGCCGATCCCAATATTGATGCACTGTTAGCGGCACAACAGCTTGAGATGCAGCAGAGAGCGGCTGATGCCGCGGCGGCACTTGCAGCTGCGGGCCTTCAGACTACAGAAGGCGAGGTTCCGGCTCTTCCCGCTTCGGAGGGTGAGGAATCAAGCGACTGATATCGTGTCCCCCGTTATATGGTGTTCGTACCGGACCTTCAGGGACTTTGTGAGATTTTATATTTAATTTATTTTCTTTTTGCAAAATACTGTTGTATAATCAGATTGATGGCTTTATATGTCATCAAAGGGAAAGTAGGGTAAGTCTTATAAGTTTATTGTGAAGGAGGTAACTATTATGTCATTATGGGATGATATCACAGAGAAAGTTGGAACAGGCAGCAAGATAGTGGCAGACAAGGCCAAGGAGGTGTCTGAGATCGCTAATCTCAGGGCACAGATCATCAGTTGCGACAATACTCTTGTCAAGAACTATAAGGAGCTTGGCAAGGCTTATTTCGAAGCACACAAGGATGAAGTCAGCGGGGAGTTTGATGATATCATGAAGATCATCAAAGAGGCTTCAGACAAGAAGGCTTCACTTAATGAGCAGCTTGCGGATCGCAGGAATTCTTCTAAGGCAGACACAGATATCGTTGACACCGCTACGGATGTAGCAGAAGATGTTGCTGAGGCAGCAAGCGATGCAGTGGATTCCGTCAAGGAAGCCGTAGAGGATATAACGGAGTGATCCGTTGATTATTGAGAGACTTTGTTGTTAGTTCTACCCTACAGAATAAAGGAACCACAGACACGGATGTCTGTGGTTCTTTTACTTTATCATTATATACACTCTTCTGTCTCTGACAGCCGGGTCTTAAGTCACCAGTCTTCACGTACGGGCGACATACCGTACTTATTGACGTTGGACACATATTCAAGCAGTTCCTTCTCGGGAACGGGTTTGCTGAAGTAGAAGCCCTGCGCGTAGTCTATTCCGGCCTCTGCCATGATATCAAAGCTCTCCTCATCTTCTATTCCCGTTACCAGGACCTTACGCTCCATATCATGTATCATGTCTATGATATCCTTAAGCATGACCATGACTTTTGCATCTTCCAATGCCATCCTCAAGAACGACCTGTCTATCTTAACAAGATCTATGGGCAGAGCAACGATACCGGTCATATTGGAATAGCCCGTTCCGTAATCATCAAGCACTATGCCCATGCCTGATTCATGCAGGCTGACAATACCTTCGCCTATGGCATTATTCTCTCCCGGAACTGCCGTCTCGGATATCTCCAGACACATCACATACGGATCAAGCTTATTATCCTCTGCAATTCCTCTTAGTTTACCATTGGCATCCGCACGCATGCATTCTGTCCCGGAGATGTTTACATGCATCCTGTTGATCCCCAGTTCCATGAGGCCTCCGGATGACATCAGCCTTGCCGAACGGCTCATGACTCCCTCTGTAATATACGATATCACGTCCAAACGCTCCGCCAGCGGGATAAACTCGTCCGGGAACACCTCACCGATCGTATCATCCTTAAGCCTTGTCAGCGCCTCTACACTATATACCTTCATGCTGTCGACTCTGATTATGGGCTGATATACAACCTCAAATGAAGCATTTCTTATAGATCTCTCAATGGCGGCTTCCACTTCCGTCCTTCGCCTGTACCACTTAAGATCATTATCACTTACCACCCTGACATGATCAGTATAGAATCCGTCTGTACCGCCAAGAACGAAACGGGACATTTCCTCAAGTTCCATTGCGCTCTTGATCTGAGACGGACAGTCTGCAACTATTATATTGAAGGGAATGACCACGCTGTCATTATAGCCTTCAATAACGAACTTACACGACAGCCTGTTCTCAAGCTGTACCGCTATATCTTTAGCGGCCTCAAAGCCATCGGTAATGATACATCCGAAATGGAGATTACTCAGTCTAAATGCATTTGACCCGGGAACGATCTGCCTGATGATCGTCTGGATCTGTACAAAAAGTTCAACGCATCCCGCATATCCCAGCATTGCATTCAGACGCTCATATCCGCCCAGTCTGATGATGATGAGCCCGATGTTCCGTCCCTTGCTCACATACTTATTTATCTTCTTGTACCAGAGTCCGGGATTGGGGCTCCTTCGGGGTTTGCTGCCTGATCTTATGTTAGTCATAACACACCTCATTAAAGGGAAAGACCATCCTCGGGGGACGAAGATGGTCATATAAAAGGGGAAGTATATAAGTTATTGTCTTGCGACAACTCTTATTGGGACTATGTTACCACAAAATGTGTAATAAAAGTGTAACAAAATTTGCAAAAAAATAAAAAAATATTACCTCGATAATAAACTATATTTGACTGCATCCCGGGGCGGACACGATCACTGTGCCGTCTTCTCGGCACTTCTTATCGTGTTGAGCAAAAGACAGGATGTCGTCACAGTTCCCACACCGCCGGGAACAGGAGTGGCAAAAGCTGCCTTCTTTTGTGCGGCTTCATAATCAACATCACCCGTCAGCTTGCCGTCGACCACGTTGATGCCCACATCCACTATCACCTGGCCTTCACCCATATAATCTTCAGTGATCATATTGGGCACACCTGCACAGGCACATATGATATCGGCACTTCTGCATATCTCTGCAAGTCCCTTAGTCTTTGTATGGCAGACGGTCACAGTCGCATTCTTCTTAAGCAGCATCATGGCGAGAGGCTTGCCTACTACCATGCTCCTGCCTACCACAACCGCATTTCTGCCGGTCAGATCATAGTCATAGTGCCTAAGCATCTCCATCACGGCCCTGGGCGTGCAGGGTTCATGCCCCTCTCCGTCCTGCATGAAGGTATGAGCGATATTATAGTCATTCATGCAGTCCACATCCTTAAGAGGGCTCACAAGAGTCGTGACAGCCTTCTCATCTATATGCTTTGGTAAAGGTCTGAACACTAAGATCCCATGGATCCCGAGGTCCGCATCGCACTCTTTTACGACCGCCTCCAATTCACTCTGTGTGACATCTGCAGGCAGTACCCTGGTTACGACACCGGCTCCGACCGAATCAAATCTCTTCTTAAGACCTCTCTCATAGGACAGATCATCCTCACGCTCACCCACTCTTACTACAGCGAGTGTCGGAACCACTCCGGCAGCCCCGAGCTTCTCCATCCTGGTCTTAAAATCCTCTGCCATGGCCTGTACCACTGGCATTCCTCTCCATTCTTCCATCGTTCCTACCTCATATTGCTCATAATATCATCATAAACCTTTTCAAGTCTGGTGCACGCATCATCCACCATCCTGACCGCTTCCGCATTCATTGCCTCAGCCTTGTCTCTGTCACGTAAGGATCTGGTATTGATATATACATTCATCACTATGCCCTTAATGGCCGCTTCGATAGCTGCAGCCGCCACCGCTACATCGCTTATCGCAAGTCTCGAGCCCATCACTGCCATATCCTCTGTTATGGGCACAAGCTCATAGATATCACGTGTTATCTCAAGCGGAGCCAGTGCCGCATCATATGTGGCCTTCTCCATTATATCCTCATATCCCGGTGTATCCTTACTGAGTGAATAAGCTTCAGCCAGAGGCTTAAATGCCTCCGCGTCCTTATCTATGTCGGCTATCAGTCTCTCATCCAGTTCCTTAAGCTTGACTAAATACTCATCGATCTTATCCTGATATTCGGCATACTTCTTCTTACCTGTGGTAAGATTGGCTACCATACTGTCAAGACAGCATCCTATTCCTGCTATCAGGGCCGAAGCCCCTCCGCCTCCCGGTGTTGGTTCTGCCGATGCCAGCTTATCCAAGAATTCTCTCATATCCTTATCTCCCATCTTTATACTAATTGTCCCAGATCGAACAGACTGAACTGATTACTCTCGGGGAGCTTGCCTAAGAGGCCCAATTCGCTCATGGAATCAACGATAGTCTTGTTGGCCTTGGTGCGCTCTCTGAAATCCTGCTTGGAAAGAATCTCGCCGCCTGCCTTGAGTGCTTCTTCCATCTGATCCGCCACGGTCTCACCCAGACCTTCAATACTCGTAAACGAGGGCATGATCCGTCCGTCTATAACCTGGAAGTCTCTGGCCTTTGCCTTAAATATGTCAAGCGGCATGAAATCGAAGCCTCTGGCATACATCTCTTCCACTATCCTCATATCCCTTAGGAGGTCTTCATCCTTCTTGCTGGCAGTCTTATTCTCGATCCTCTCCCGAACCTCTTTCATCCTCATCTGAAGGTGATCCTTGCCCTGACACATACTCTCATACGAGAATGCCTTGGCTCTGATGCTGAAGAATGCAGCATAATATTCAAGCGGATAGTTGATCTTGCAGTATGCCACTCTCCATGCCATCATGACATAGGCCGCAGCGTGAGCCTTAGGGAACATATACTTTATGTTCTCACAACTCCATATATACCAGTCAGGCACGCCGCAGGCAAGCATATCAGCCTTCCAGCCGTCCCACTGCTCGGTCTTGCCGCTCGCAACAGCCTTGGCGATCTTACCCTTACGCACGTTCTCCATGATATTGAAAGCCTCTGAAGACTCTACCCCCATCTCTATGAGATAGGTCATGATATCATCTCGCGTACAGATCGCTGTCGAAATGGTTGCCGTTCCGTTCTTGATCAGGATCTCGGCATTGTTCTGCCATACATCCGTACCGTGTGCCAGCCCGGCTATACGTACCAGATCCGAGAATGACTGCGGCTTGGTATCAAGTAACATTCCGATCGCAAAGTCCGTACCGAACTCAGGAATACCCAGACAGCCAAGCTTCGTACCGCCTATATCCGCAGGAGTTATCCCCAGGGCTTCCGTCCCCTTAAAGAGGCTCATGACTGTCGGATCATCCAAAGGTATGGTAAGAGGATCTCTTCCTGTCAGATCCTGAAGCTTTCGTATCATTGTGGGATCTTCATGTCCCAGTATATCAAGTTTTAACAGGTTATGATCTATGGCATGATAGTCAAAGTGAGTCGTTATGGTATTCTCATCCTTGGGAGGATGCTGGATCGGAGTAAAGGAATGTATCTCCTCTCCCACCGGCAGGACTATGATTCCTCCGGGATGCTGGCCGGTGCTTCGTCTGACACCCACGCAGCCTTTGAGCACTCTGTCTATCTCACAGCTTCTCTTGCTCATCCCGCGCTCTTCATAGTACTTCTTCACATATCCGTAGGCCGTCTTTTCAGCCATCGTACCAATAGTCCCCGCTCTGAACGCCTGCTCCGCACCGAAGATTACCTCCACATACTTATGAGCCTTGGCCTGATACTCGGATGAGAAGTTCAGATCGATATCAGGCTCCTTATCACCCTTGAATCCAAGAAATGTCTCAAACGGGATGTCAAATCCGTCCTTCTTAAGCGGCCTGCCGCAGTTGGGACAGGTCTTATCCGGCATATCCACTCCCGCTCTTCCGCTGTAGGCCTTGACATCAGGCGAATCAAAGTCGCTGTAATGGCACTCGGAGCAGTAATAGTGCGGACTTAAGGGATTAACTTCCGTTATGCCCGCCATGGTCGCCGCAAACGAACTGCCCACTGAACCTCTGGAACCTACCAGATAGCCGTCCTCCATGGACTTCCACACCAGCTTCTGTGCGATTATGTACATCACGGCATAGCCGTT
>JAEEGL012566390.1_pt1 | contig 22850 bp, 20 predicted proteins | sample 9134231 | NCBI WGS metagenome assembly JAEEGL01 (sample SAMN16246548, study PRJNA631951) | gut metagenome | biome: gut microbiome; feature: rumen; material: fiber-attached | host: Bos | place: Iran: Karaj | collected 2018-10 | reverse complement strand
TTACACCTATAATACCGAATGGCTTAACAAAACAGATTGAAAGAACAATATTCATTAGCACTTCCAATGATCCCATAATCATGGGATGCTTTGTGTCATTAAAACTATAATAAGCTCTACTCAAAACCATTTTTATACATGCAGGAAACAAGCAAAGCCCATAAACAGAAAGACCTTGAGAACACCACGTCGTTGCCTCTCCAATAAATGCCCCGTGGGAATAAACGATTCTTACAATATCGTCAGAGCAGAACCAAATCAGAGAAATGATAGGAATAGTAATTAAAAAGATTGTTTTATAGCACGTTTTTAACGTGGAAGAGACTTCCTGCATATTCAAATTCATGGCAGATTCTGACAATTCAGTAAACATTACAGTCGAGAGTGGAGCAGCTATAATACCATAAGCAAATTGGTAAAGAATAGCTGAGTATGAAACAGCAGTAACTACTCCTGCACCAACAGATGATAAAAGACTTCGATCAATTACTTGGTGAATTTCTACTGTAGCTTGGCTTATAAGTACTGGAGTTGCCTGAATTAATAATACTTTCAGAGCCTTTTCCTTTAATCCATACTGAAATGAAATAAGTCCATACTCTCTCCCCTTCAAGGATAATACTATAAATTGTATAAAATATGATATTGGAATAGATAATACCAATGACCAAACACCAAGCATCTTTGAAAAAGCAAAAATCATCGAAATCATTACTAAGCTATTAATGATTGATGTAGTGGCAGAAAAACCATATTTTTTTTCTGCATTTAATAAGCTACAATACATGTTAGCTAAAAAAGCAAAAGAAATGCCCAAACATAAAACTCTAAAATAATTGATTGCAAGACTTGAAACACTAGATAGAGAAATTGGGAGTATTATTTTTATAATTGCTGGTGCAATTAGAACAAACAGCAGCATAATTAGAATTGAGATAATCAGAAGAGCAGTAATTGTTTTTGTAGCAAATATTTTCCCATTTTCTATACTTTTATTTTTCTGTTGAAGATATAAGGGGACAAATGCAACCGATACCGCAGTCATTAACATGTACAAAATATTACTTACAAATCCACTGGTTAAATTATACGCGTCAGTTTCAAGACTCGTCCCAAAAAAAGAAGCTTGTATTATTGATTTAAAAAAAGCGATTATTTTCGAACTAAATGTCAGTGAGAAAACTAATGCTGTCGCTTTTGCTACACTTTTTTTCACCTATTATTCCTTGCCTTCTTACTATTGCTGATCGAAGCAATCTGTTATGAAAAAAAAGAGTAATCTAAAGATTTGTTACATCTTATTTGATCCCAAAGAAATCTTTTGAGTGACACTTGAGTCTCTCCCTTCTCTTCTCATAAACCAGGTCATAAATATCAAAACCAGAAAACCGTGTGTCAATAAAACAGTCGTAAAGACAGAAGCTATTAAATTCATGGCCAAATATATGCAAGAGACGAATGTAATGCGGCTGTCCAGTTGGAGAGTACTCCTATCAAAAAGATATAGGAATAATGAAATAATAATTGGCAAAACGATTATTCCTATATACCCCATATTTGAAAAAGCATCAGAGAACAATCCATTATTACAACTCATAATTGGAGAATTATAGTATATACTGCCAATCATATATGGAATCCCACCATATGAACTATATGGACTAGTAGCACCAAAAAATCTTAAGAAACTTCCTCTATAAAAATCCGGTTCATGATTTGAGAAGAAATCAAAATAAAAACGATTTAATATACATGGGGTAAACATCACCCTGCGGACAAATAATGATGCCAAATAAAAGGATTTGTAAATTATATATTCAATAATAGAAAACAACGATAAAGATAAAAGACCATAAAGTGTTATTATTTTCATTCTAACAATAGAATGGTTTTGGTATATTTTGACAACGAGAAAAACCAAGAAAGGAAGGAGGAAAACTCCTTTGTTCCCGGCGACACCGAAACTGAGCATTTGCGTTAAAAAAAACAGTAAGGCAAAAAGATTCTTTTTTTTAATTAAGCAGTAAGCAAATAACACATTATTTATTGCATTAGTCCATGAATATAAATAGATCAAAACAGTTGGCCAACTATACTCTCTGGCTTCAAGACGTATATCATAAATATTCAAGAAATTAAACTTTAAACGGAATCCTGTATATCTCCAGGAGACATAAAAAACTATAAAAACAGAAGCAAGTCCAATTGTAGCTATTAGTTTATTATTTAATGTATAGGTCCCAGTTTTTATAGTCGGAAGCAATTTCAAAGGCTTTTTTGAAAGCATATTTGTCATAAAAACGAAGACAAACCAAAATATACAATTTAAGATTATATATAATAAGTGCTCAGTTCCAGCATAGATTGTGGTAGTAAAGGGAATAAAGTTTAAGAAATAAATAAATATGATAATTGTATTTGAAACCCTATCTTCTGATGTTATAAGAATTCGTTTAATATGGAAAAATGATGCAATAACTACAACCCAAGATACAATCAGTCCTAGAGTATTTCTTCTGTCAAGATATCCATCGTAAATAAAATATACTGATAGTATATTAAAATACACCAAATCGAGACAAATTCTAAATAAAACAATACCTATGGCAAATAAAGCTATTTCTCTCTTCGTTCTCATTATAATAAAAAGTGGTCAAGTATTATCTCAAGAAAAAGGCACTCTTTTCATTAAAAATAGTATTACTCACCTATTACACTATAGTAATTCTATAGACGCCAGAAATGCATGTTGGATGCTTTTAACTCATCCATTCGATATAAAGATTTAATATCAATCAAAACCTTTTCGTGATCATGCAAATCATTCTTAAACAAACACTTGAGCTGCATCATAGACATGGATCTAAATTCATTATGTCCAACAGCAACTATAACACAGTCAGCTTTTGGCAACTCATCCTTGCTTGCCAAATCAATACCATACTCCATTTTAACAGCGAATTTATCAGCCCAAGGATCAAAAACAATCGGATTTATACCAAATTCTTTCAATCTCTTGATTACATCCACAACTTTGCTATTTCTTGTATCTGGACAATTCTCTTTAAAAGTTATTCCTAGTAAAATGACTATTGATTTCTTAGGAGCCTGCCCAACTTCAATCATTTGCTTAATTGCTGCGTCTGCAATAAAAGCCCCCATTGAATCATTGACACGTCTTCCGTTTAGGATTATTTGACTATGATATCCGAGCTTTTCGGCGGCATTAGTCAGATAGTATGGATCAACTCCAATACAATGACCTCCGACAAGGCCTGGCTTAAATCCCAAAGAATTCCATTTAGTATTCATTCCAGAAAGGACCTCATCAGTATCAATCTTGAGCTTATCACATATTATGGCTATTTCATTCATAAAAGCAATGTTTATGTCGCGTTGACTGTTTTCAATAACCTTGATTGCTTCCGCAGTTTTAATATTGCTTACAAGGAAAGTCCCAGCTTTAATCACAATATCATACACTTTTTTGATTTCCAATGCAGATTCTTCATCCATGCCAGAAACGATCTTTCTTATTGTTGTTAATGTATGAACTTTATCACCAGGATTGATTCGTTCAGGGCTGTAACCAACTTTCCATTCAGAGCCACATATTAATCCCGATTCTTTTTCTATAATTGGAACACATATATCCTCTGTGACTCCCGGATAGACTGTTGACTCAAATACAACAATGCTCCCATTTGAAAGATTATGACCTATTGTTCGAGAGGCTGCTATAAGAGGTCGAAGATCCGGACTATTATCATCGTTTACAGGAGTTGGAACAGCAACAATTATAAAATGCGCCCCTTTTAGTTTTTGAGGGTCAGCAGTAAATTCAACTGTAGTTCTACTAATTGCATTACCAATCTCTTTTGTGGAATCGATACCATTTTTATACTCGTTAATCCTTTTTTCATTAATATCAAATCCAATTACCTTGACATGCTTAGCAAACTCAACAGCAATCGGCATTCCAACATATCCGAGACCCACTAATGCAAGTTTTTCTTTTCCTATAATTAAGCCATTATATATTGAGTTAAAATTCATGAATGCCTTCTTAAAAAACTAAAGTATGAGGTTTCATTCAAATAAACCAGATAAACTATTCTTAAACTCAAGATTGAATAACACTACAAATTGTGTTTACTTCATTCTCATCTAGATAAGGATGCATAGGAAGACTCAAAACAGTCATAGAAGCTTCTGTGGCATTGGGAAACAAATCTGCAGACAAATCCATATACTTAAAAACAGCTTGTTGGTGCATCCCTCTTGGATAATAAACCATTGAAGGAATTCCCTCTGCCTTAAGTTTCTTTTGGACAGTATTTCTATGCTCTTCATCCTTGCATCTGATAGTGTATTGTGCCCAACTAGAGTAATATCTATCAGGAACAAAAGGAACTGTAACATAATTCTGAAGTCTCTCAGAATACCATAATGCAATTCGATTGACTGCCTCAAGCTCAAAATCGACAAAAGCTTTGAGCTTTGGTAACAGAATTGCAGCCTGAATAGTATCAAGACGCGAGTTTAAACCTATCTCCCTATTATCATACTTATCAAAAGTAGATTTCCCTCCCGCTCTAAGAGACCTTAATCTCTCATTTACCGAATCACTATCAGTAAATACAGCTCCTCCATCACCATAACATCCTAAAGGCTTTGCGGGGAAAAAGGATGTTGCTGAAATATCTCCAAAGGAGCAAGCCCTTTTTCCATTGACATTTCCACCGAAACCTTGAGCCGCATCTTCAATAACCAATAAATTATATTTTTTCGCTATTGCAACTATTTTTTCAAAATCAGCAGGAAGACCGAATAAATCCACAGGAATAATTGCTTTTGGAGTCAGCTTTCCATCTTTAATTGTCCTTTTAATTGCGTTCTCCAGTTTACCAGGACACATATTAAATGTTTTTAAGTCAATATCAACAAACACAGGAGTGGCACCAACCAGAGAAGCACAGCTAGCTGATGCAATATATGTAAAATCAGGAACGAATACAGCATCCCCTCTCCCAATATCATGCACCATAAGTGATAAAACTAAAGCATCCGTTCCGCTTGCACACCCTACACAGTATTTCCTTCCGACATATTCTGCGAGCCTTTTTTCAAGTTCATTAACGGGTTCCCCTAAGATGAAAGATGAACTGTTAATTACTCTTTGAATCCCGTAATCAATATCTTTTTTTAATACACTATACTGTTTTGATAAATCCCTAAACTGCATTGCATTATCCATCCTTCTACTTGGTTGATAGCTTTTTTCTATGCCATAATAGAAATTTCATATGATCAATAGCAAAATTACCAGCAACGACGGAACCTTCTTTAAGATTGTTAACTACAGTTGAACCAATTTCAATTGTAACATTGTTTCCAACAATTGTTTGATTTGAAATAACCGATTGAGGATTGATTCTACAATTATCTCCAACAATAGAGTTTCCACAAACTTGACATTGGCCAGTAATAATGCAGTTACTCCCTATTTTTGAATTATGAGACACTTCAACGTCATTCTCAATTTTAGTAAAAGCACCTATTACAGTCTCATCATAGGGAAAAGTACCTCTAGCAATCATGGAATGATAACCAATCGCTACTCCTTTGCAGAGATGGCATTTTCCAACTTGTTTTATTAAAAATAGATTTCCATTTATATCTTTTGTAATAATATGATTCTCACCTCCAACAATTGCACCGGCAAAAATGGTGACATCATCATCAATTACAGTTCCAGATTTAATAATTACTTGCTCTTCTATTGTTACATTATTTCCAATTATGACACCAGTTCCAGATATAATAGCACTATTATGTATCTGACAGTTTTTGCCAATACTAGTTGGTTCCACTGATGGTATATATTCCATACAGTTTGACGCTAAGTAATTATGTAATTCATAAAAAGATCTTCGCGGTTTCTCACTTACTGCAATTCCTTTTCCGGAATCAATTAAAATACTATTGTCGGATAACTCCGGAGTACATATCACACAACTAATAATAGGTTTATTACATACCTTTCGAAGGAATAATTCACTTTCGGCAAAGCATAAACTCTGATCGGTTGGGCTACTACCCAAATTTCCTAATGTAGAAAAAAACCCATCTCGCTTTAATTCGCAAAAAAAAGATGAATACTCACTTAACAACATTATGATTTCTCCTTTAGGTTTACATACTATTTTTACACTTGCAAAGATAATACGTATACGGGGTTAATTTATCCTTACTATTCGAGTTAAAAATGAATATAAATCATATCCATCCCATATTAAATCAAAATCCATCGTTTTTCCCATCGGAACAACTCTATCTATTCCTTTTATACCTGAAAGAATGAGCGGCTTGAACAATTCGGAATTGCCTAAAAATGAGAGTGTCTGGCATCTAGTATTGTTGCATATACTCGTGATTTCCAATATATCTGAACAGTCATATTCAAAGAAAAACCCACTATTATCTTTATAATCCATCAAATTCTCAACTAAAAATGGAACCTTAACTCTAATAATTAAATTATCCGAATGGGGCTCAATTCTACAACCTGGAAGAAACGCAGAAACAAGTAAGCTACTAGCAAGCTTATTCACACTTTGAATCGGTTGAATATGATATTTCCTTTCAATAAAAAAATGCTCTTCCTTCCAGAACTCATCTTTCGCTTTTTCAATCTGATTTCCTATCCACACAATAATACGTGGACTCGTACAGGCATTTTGATCAGAAAAGAATGTATCATTATAAAAACCTTCTGCAATCTTTTTCTTGTCTGGCATTGTCAGATAAAAATCCGAATCAATGACAGAGATAGAATACCGGTCAGCAAATGTTATTTCCCCCGAACGTGGCGGCAAAGGTGATTTCCTAAGTTCTGCAATGGTATTATCACCGCCCCAAACAACTCTCTCATCTGCAATTGAGCTAAATAAGTCATTTATTTCTTTGTCTCGTTCATATCTGACACAAATTACATAAGGTTTCATGCCATCATAGATTTCAAGTACTTTATTGAAAGCCTCAATAATGATTTCAACCTGAGGGAAAACCTTACTTGGAACTCTGACGATATTTGCATTACCTGTCAAAAGACCCGACACAAGAGAATAAGCAAAATTTACTGGGACATTGGATGGCGCAATATGGAAAACAACACCTTTCCCAAGCGTAATGGTCCCCTTATTCTCGAACCTATCCTTTAATCTAATCACAGAGCCTTTTCTAATCCAAAAAGCAAATGTTACAATATCAGAAAAAGCTTTGGATCTAACGTCTTTCATCAATACCTTGCTTACATCATTGAGAAACGCTACTATCTCATCATTGAAAGGAACCATAGCAGGGACAGATGGAAGAGATCCTATAATTGAGGCGGAGCCTGTGAGATAAGTAATTCTATTCAAAACATCAGAATTTAACTGCATATGTGTCACTACAACCTCTTATTTCTGCATTTTTAAGTCTTCCGTCGATACGAAAATACTTACCCTTTCTTCCACAAGGACAATCGTCAACTCCAAGAATAACACCTTCATCTTCTGTGAGCAAACTGTGCCCGGGATATGACTCGGGAATTGTACTGACGACTTGGATAATTCCCCTCTCTCCAATATCTGCTTCGGAGAAATCCGTTGGACGACGAATTATTATATCAGAAAAAACACTTGCATGGAGGTGACCACACTCACACTCCATGTATATACATCCAGTCTGCTCAACCATTCCATAATAATCATGAATACTTTGAAGACCACAAACGTCTTTTAATCTTTTATGAAACTCATCATGGCTTACGGCTTCGGATATCAGTTTTTTCCAACCTCCACCATGGATCAGAATTGCATTTGATAGATCAAAAGTCATCCCTTCTTCATTTAGCCTAATCAATTCCTTATAAAAATGCTGCCAGATCATAAATGTAAACCCGAACATCAGGATTCTTTCCCCTTTGTGCTTTTCCAAGAATTCTTTTAGACCTTCGACATCGAGTTTCATATTATCATCTAGTGCATAAATCTTCTTTGATCCAAATATAGAAAACCCTAGAATTCCTGCTCCACGCGCAGAGAACATGGCCCTATTCTTTATCACACTTGGGCAATCAAGAATAATCATCGGCATACGATTTGATCCAGTGAAATCAGAGACAATCTTTACCATTACTTTTTGCTGATTTGCAGATGTATCTCTATCAAGAAAAATCTTGCTGACAGCCTGTCCAGTTGTGCCAGAAGATGTCATTGTTTTCACTATTTTTTCTTGAGAAATTGATTTGAGCTCTATTTCTTTGAACAACCTTACAGGGAGATACGGTAAATCCTTATATGAATGAATAAAAGAAGGATCATAACCATAGGCCTCAAGCATTCTGCCATACGCCAGACAATGGCTCCTATGAAACTCGGTAAGGAAAATCAGCCTCTCTGTAAGAACAGTATTCTTCTCTGATTCGCTTAAAGAAAACGGAGGTATGTTAATAATCTCGTCAAAAAACATTATTTGCCCCTATTATTTTCCTGATCTCATATGCTATTTTTGAATGATTCTTTCGAATGAAAAAATGAGATCCTGGGTATTCAATGAAATTGCAATCACCTTTGAAATACTTTTTCCATTTTTTCATTTCTTGAAGTGGTGTATCTGTTTCAGAATAAAAAACCGTTGCAGGGATTTCTGTCTCTAAATCAAGCTTTCCAAAATCATACTTCATTATTATCGAGTAGTCTGCCCTGTAAATAGGTAGATACGTTCTCCAAAAAACTTTGTTTTCAACTAGTTTTTCTGGCACATCACCAAATTGAATTGTTCTGTTTTTCACCCACTCATCTAACTCATCATCACTAAATCCTGCCAGTTCCGCCTTCGTATGCGGCTCATGGGCGGCAAGAAACACATTTGAAGGTTTTTTCATTCCTGCTGATATTATTCTTTTAAGAACCTCAACCAATGTTATTGATCCCATGCTGTAGCCAAATAGAGAATAATCACCCTCAGATAAAAAGCTCTTTATTTTTTCAAAAATGTCATCACCCAACTCATTGAAATCTTTATAATATTGTTCTCTATGTCTTTCTCCATGACCTGCGTATTCAAGTTTAACCAGTTTTATTCCGGAAAGTGATTTCTCAATTATGTCAAAAAAAGAAGCTGTTCCACCCGCATGTGTGAAACAGAATAGCTTGTGATTAATCGGCATAGTATTTTGCCAATTCCTTGTATAATGTTTTCCCAGAATCATTTTTGGGAATATCGTTAATTACAATTACTTTGAATGCGGCAGGATTCAGTCTTGTTTTGTTACTAACAAACTCTAAAACTGTTTTTGTCTTTTTTGCATCAGTAACAAAAATATACATATGGTCATCAACACCTGTGCTTGCAACTTCAATTCCCAATTGACCTTTGATCATTCTATCAACTTCATCAAGGTTGACACGATTGCCATATATTTTTAGAAAACGTTTTTTTCGCCCAACAATATAGTAATAGCCATCCTCATCGAACTGTGCCATATCACCGGTCTCAAGAATCCCATTTCTTTCATCTTCTAAAATCAAATCTTCGCCTTTTTCAGCATATCCAAGTGTGACATTTTTACCTTCATATACAAGTTCTCCCGTTGTATATGGTTCATTTATCACAGAACCATTCACGTCAATCAGATGAAACTTGCCTCCAGGAATAGCTATTCCCATTGAGCCTTTTTTATCTACTGCTTTTTCAGGGGGAAGATACCCCATTCGGGCTGTAGCTTCACACTGTCCATACATAACGACAAACTGCTTACCCTTATCAAATGCATACTTGGCGATTTTCTCATGCAGTTCTGGAAGAAGTTTTCCACCTGCCTGCGTCATTGTTCGAAGGGAAGGAAGATCCATTCGGTAAAAACGCAATTTATCCAATATTTCGTAAGTATATGGAACACCTCCGAAAGATGTTGCATTCGCATCCTTGAAAAAAGCCCAGAACTCCTTCTGTATCAGTGTTCTATCAGTAACAAGAATAGTAGCACCCACCAAAAGGTGTGAATTAATTATAGATAATCCGTAAGTATAATTCATTGGAAGGGTTGTAACAGGCCGCTCTGTTTCATCCAATTTCAGATATTTCACAATGGATTCGGCATTATCAAGAACATTTAGATATGACTGACGCACAAACTTCGGAGAACCAGTAGAACCTGATGTAGTAAGCAATAGTCCAAGTTCATTATAAAGTGGGTATTCCTTTTTATATCCGGTACTAAGAAGACAGTATCCATGAATTGAATAACAACAATCCATTTCGGGAAACAGGGATACTTGATTAATAGGAATCCACAGATATGAAGGTTTGTATGTTTCAAGAAGATTCCACAAAAGCTCTTCCTCTAAATGGGAATTAAGAAGTATCGGAACAATTGAATTATTGATAAAAGACACATAGCCAAGGATTGATCCAATCTCGTTTCTGCAAAGACAAACAACAAGACATCTCCTGCCAACCTTCTCTGCAAGCTCCGTAGTCTCAGATTCAAGCATTCCATATGTGATAGCATTTCCAAATTCATCGAGCAGAGCTGTTCTATCCTTGAATCTACTAAAATTCCAAATCCTTCCCATATCGTGGCCCCTTTTGTCATCACTATCAATTCAAAGCATTAGCAATATCTTCTGCTATCTGTGGACCAGTAAGTCTGCATTGCTCTAGCATATACTGGTAGCTTCCGGCATGGGGGAAACAATCCTTTATCCCCAACATCAGTTGTGCAGGCTTGTTTTTCTTCGGTGCCAAATACTCAGAAACAGCACTCCCAAGTCCACCAATAATACTTGCTTCTTCTATGGTAACAATCAGTCGTTTCCCCAACTCTTTTTCTATGGCAGCTGAATCCAATGGTTTAATCGTATGCATATCAATTACTGATGCCTCAATACCAATCCGACTAAGTATTTCAGCAGCTTCAAGTGAATAATGAACCATTGTTCCTGTCGCAATAATGCAAATATCCTTTCCATCACGAACGAGAATTGCTTTCCCGATTTTAAAATCGATATCATCTTCGTATACAATTGGAAGCCCCGGCCCCCCTGTAAGACGCAAATATGCAGGCTTGTTGTAATCACACAGTGCTTCCACAGTTTTTACTATTTCAATACCATCAGCAGGATTGATTACTGTCATTCCAGGAATAGCCCTCATAACTGCCCCATCTTCAATTCCGAAATGTGAGTTTCCCAATTGGGCCATTATCAGACCACTTCCAAGACCGATTGTCTTGATATTTAGCTGCATATATCCCATGTTCATTCGAACCTGTTCACAAGCACGCATTGTAACAAATGGTGAAAACGATGATGCAAAAACACAAGTTCCGTCTTTTGCTAATCCAGCTGCAATACCAATCATGTTCTGCTCAGCAATACCAGTATTGATAAAGCGGTCAGGGAAATCCTCTCTAAAACGAGTGAGTCCGGAAGACTGGGCCAGATCCGCAGATAGGACATAAAAATCATCCCTTTCTTTTGCTATTTCAAGGATCGCTTGTCCCAATGTTGCTCTGGCACCAAGACGGGACCAAAGCTTTGCCTTGTTTTTTTTAATTTCAATCATCAACTTTTCTCCACATCAGCCAACGCAATAATGAATTGCTCATCCGTAAGTCTGTTATGGTGCCAATCATTGTTGTTCTCCATAAAGCTTACACCTTTCCCTTTGATTGTGTTACCAACAATGGCTTTAGGTTTACCAGAAAGATGCGGTTCCATATAAGCGTCTAAAACTTGACTTATTTCGTTTCCATCAATAGTCAAAACCTGAAAGCCAAGTGCGGTAAGCATATCGGAATACCTATCAGAGACATCCATTACTTTAGTGCTAAAACCATCACTCTGCATATGGTTGTTGTCCAAAAAAAGAGTGAAATTGTCCAAGCCATAGTTCACAGCGGACATACAAGCTTCCCAGACAGACCCTTCATTGAATTCTCCGTTTCCACAAAGAACATATGTCTGATAAAGATAATCCCTTTTTTTCGCAGCCAAAGCCAATCCAACAGCCATTGAAATCCCCTGACCAAGACTTCCAGAAGATGCCTCAAGACCAATTTCAGGCTTCATGACAGGATGAGCAATTAAATCCGAACCATCTTTGAGAAAGGTTTCCAAATACTCTTCACTGATTATCCCAAATTCGGCAAGTGCAGCGTATAATCCTAAAACCCCATGACCTTTGCTCAGAATGAACTTATCCTGTTTTTCATAAGGTAGATTCCTGTCTGACGTGTTCATGACATAACCATATAACACTGCCATTGCTTCAATCAGTGAAAGCCCACCTCCAAGGTGTGCACTGCCACCACATCTGTTAGCCATTTCAAGAGACATAATCCTCATATGCCTGGCATGATCTTTGAGTGTTGCGATTGTTGTTTTTCTATCCATTTTTCTTTCAGTCGATTACTACGCCGTATTTTTTCAATAGTTCAATGCCTTTCTCATAACTGTTGAAATCAACAATATCATCAGTCTCAAACTGAATATCAAATGCATCTTCAATCTCACTGATTAAACCCATGTGCCCTACAGAATCCCAGGCTGGGACATCCTGATATGAAAGACCATTCAATTGATCTTCATCGACTCCAAGACTCTCAATAAAAGCCTGATTGTACTTTTCTCTGTTGCTCATTTTTTATCTCCTTATAATTATTCTTTTTAAAACCAATCTGAAATAATATCAAAAAAGTCCTCGTTTTCATATGGAATTGTTTTGGGGTGATTATAATCAATCTCTTCGATTCCTAACTGTCTCAATACCGCAGTAATTGCAGTTGCATGATGACCGAAAACAAGCACACAATGATTTGGAAACTGCTTTTCAAGAATTACATTTCTGATGAACCTTTCCATTTCAGGAATTGCTATAATACCCTGTCCCCCATAGGTCTCCATAGATACTGGAAGAATCTGTCCCTGTGCAACATAAGCCCTGAGTTTTCCATCCCTCATGCCCTGTAACCTGAAAATAGTAATGTTACCAGGTACAATTGTTCCTTGTATTGTCCCTTTTGATTGTTCCTCACCAATTAGCTGGTGGTTAACAAAATGATAATCAAGTTTTGACGAAGTCAGTTTACATGCAGATGTTGCCCCACAATGATATCCCAAAAACAAATCTCCAGTTTTGTATTCTTTCCCATTAAAAAGCTTTCCTTTGATTTTCCTTTCATAAAACTCTTCAGGGATGTTGTTATTGATATTGAGAATTGCAACTACATCATTGCTGATACACTGTCCAATATATTCTGACACCGCACCAAAAGTATCAACTTCACAGGCAACAGGGAAACCTTTTGCAGTTAATCTACTATTAACATAACATGGAACAAAACCGAAATTAATAGGGAAAGCTGGCCAACAAGTTGATGTAACTGTAACATATTTCCTGCTGCCTCTATGATTCCGAATCCAGTCTTCCATGGTCAGCTCATACTTTGCCAAAAGAGGAAGAACCTGGGGAGTAGCATTCTCACAAAGCTCTTGCTCCATCGCTAAAACAGTTTTTTCAATTCTTTTGTCTCCTTCATGTTTTTTGAATGAATCAAATAATTCGAGTTCGGAGTATTCTGAAATCTCAACTCCTAAATCGTATAAAAGGTGATTTGGGGCATTGGCAGCCAGATAACTGGATGGGCGTGGACCAATTGAAATCAACTTCAAATCTTTTATAGCAATTAAAGTCCTTGCAATGGCGATGAAATTATGAATCATTTCTGCACATTGAAGAAAGGTCCCACAAGGATGATTTGGAATAAAGACACCTGTTTTTCGTAGCTTAAGTGCATAACAAGCATTGAAAAAACCACTTAGAGAATCCTTACGTTCTCTTGTGAAAGGTTCAGATCCTTCTTCTGCAGCAGCAATTAACATAACAGGTCCATTGTATTCCTGAGCAAACAAAGTTCCGGTTGACTCTGGACCGTAATTAGCGAAATAAACACAAACTGCATTGCATTCAGCTTTCTCAAGTTCACGTATCGCTCGTTTTATGTTGACTTCATTATCTGTTAAACAAACTGAACATTCAAAAATGCCGTCCTCTCCGAATCTTGCCCTGTATTGCTCGACAAGCCTACAGCGGTTTTCTTCCGCAATTTCAGAAGGCAACCAATCTGTACTTCCTACGATGATGCCCAATTTGACATCAGGTATGTTTTTCATACTTGATCTCCTTAAAAAAACCGAGATTTTCTTGCGATGGCTTTTTACTGTTCCTTTTTCTCTACAGGTTTAGGACGGAACTGATAGAAAATCTCTGGAATGAGAATGGTATTATCCATTTCTGCAACCATCTTTCCGTCAACACTAGCTACAACATGTCCCTTACACAATCCTCGTTTAAATGAGTACACTTGAGCATCAATATCGAGTCTGTCACCAGGATGGACTTCTTCATGGAACGTGACATTAACTTTATATCCATGTGCAACTTTGCCTTCCATACCTTCACAGGTTGTAATTGCTACTGTCAACATCTGAGACATTGCTTCAACCTGCAAACATCCAGGCATATTCGGATTTCCAGGAAAATGCTTTGGAAAATACCATTCATTATTTGTGAGGTTCTTGTATCCCTTGGCGTATTTTCCAGGAACAACCTCGGTAACCCTATCTATCATTAGGAATGGGTATCTATTAGGTTGATACTCTTGTAGCTCTTGAGCATTTAAAGAAAAAGATCCATTTTCATTCATCATCACAAAACTCCTTTAAATATTACTACTATTTAATTGAATCTTCCCATAAAGTCTAACGAACTGCAATCTGTCAAAGGCATTTTAATTGGTTTTCCTTCAGATGCACTTTTATAAATAGCCAAAATCATCTCAACCGCATTCCTTCCCGCAACAGCATCAATGTACGGCTTTCTGTCTTTCTCAATTGCATCAATCACATCAGCATACAGGCTTGTGTGTCCGTTCCCATAGACATTGGAGGTCTGCTCCTGAAGTCCTTTGTTCTTCTGGTCATCTGCACTCTCATCAGCGAAATCCCAGACATCAATGTTGTTTGTGGACTTGCCGCCAATCTTCACTGTTCCAGTCTCTCCGAAGAGATAAAGAGTCTCCTCGAGGTTCTTGGGATAGACATTGACTGTTCCCTCAATGGTTCCTACCGCACCGTTCTTGAACTTAACAACAGCCATACCTATGTCCTCACACTCCAGGTAGTGATGGTACTGCTGCTTGGTAACACCATAGACTTCCTCAACTTCATCTCCCATCATCCAACGCAGAAGATCAATCCCGTGAATGCACTGGTTGAAAAGACAACCTCCGTCAGAAGCCCACTTACCACGCCATGGAGCCTGATCATAGTAATCCTTGTTCCTGTTCCAGCGTACATTGATTGAACCATGCGATATCTTACCGAAACGTCCAGCCTCAAGAGCCTGCCTCATCTGCTGTACAGCGATATTGAACCTGTTCTGGTGACAGACAGAGACTTTAACTTTCTTCTCATTTGAACGTCTGATTATCTCCTCAGCATCAGCCATGGACATTGCCATAGGCTTCTCAATGATGACATTCACACCTTTATCAATGCAGTACAAAGCAATCTCAGCATGAATGCCGCTCTCAGTTGCGATGGCAACGAGCTTGATCTCAGGATGCTCCTCAAGCATCTTCTTGTAGCATTCATATCTTTCAACAGGTTTATTGTATCCGGTCTTCTCAAAAAGAGTATCGACATGTGACAGATCAACATCACAGACTGCAATCATGTCTAGGTTATTGTTGACTACCGCCTTAATATGGTTCACTGCAATTCTTCCACATCCAATCAAAGCATATTTCATAATTCCTCCATTCAATAATTCTTTTTAATCCGTTTCAAGAGTGTCTCGTATACTCTTAATAAATTATGCTGTTCTAAATCCCAGTTATATTTTTCGAGAATAGCTTTTCGAGCATTTGCCCCAAAAACAAGTCGAAGATTTGAATCATCAAGTATTTTTCTAATAGCTGAAGCTGTTTCTTCAGTATTCATAGGATTAACACATAATCCGATTTTAAGTTCATTTACTATTTGCATATTATAAGGAGAATCATTCGCCACGAAAGGGATTCCCATCGCCATGTATTCATAAACCTTTGTGGGAAGATTTGTTCCTTTGTAATACTGCCCGACATCCAAAAGAAGACTTAACCCCAATTCAACTCTTTTATAAAGCTTAATAATCCCCTCTCTGTCTAAAACGCCTAAGTATTCGACACAACCATACTCTTTCATTGAGTTCAACTCATTAAAGTATTGAATTGAGTAACAAGGACCAGCTAGATACAGTTTACAATGTGCTCTATAACAAGCTTTAATCATTTGGGTAACACCACGTGCTTCATCAATACCACCCGTATAACAAACACTATTTGCTTCTCGTTCTTGACAATCATCATATAAATCATATAGCTCAGAAAGCCAAGGAACGTTATTAGTTATAGCAATATTATGATTTATTGTTTGAAGTTGATAATAGTACTCATCTTTTGTCGGGTAAGCTATTCCATCTATTTTCTTAAATACTCTCTTTGAGTACCAGCTATAGCATATAGACAAAAAGGAAGATAGAAACCGAGGCAAGTAACCCTTGTTTCGTATTTGTTCTGGATAATTCTCATGGCTATCAAAAATTACTATCTTTCCTTGTTGCTTTAGTCTCAATGCATAACGAAGGAGCTCAGGATCATGTAATTGATATAAATCCGCGTTGATTTCAACAGCCTTTTTATAAGCTTTTCTTGCAAATCTTGTCATTCTATAAAACCGGCCAGGCTTTTTAGGATTTCCAATTCCTACAACATGAACTCCATTTTTCTCATATGAATTCCCTTTTGCCACAAGGAAAGTTTTATAACCATTGTTTGCAGAAGAAACGCAAGCTCTTCTAAAAATACGTCCATCCTCAGCAGGATGAGCACTTGTCACATGGCAGATTGAAAACATTTCCATATAAAACCTCTTTCATTCAGTAAAACAAAATGTCATGACTACATCATTCATAGTTCTTCAATAGTTGTAGCTATTAGCGATGTTAGTTTTCTGACATCATATTCTCTAGCAGCCTTAATCGCAGCTTTACAATACTTCTCTTTTTCTTGAGCACTTTTCTCTGTAAACTTTTCAATCTCTGTAGCAACTTCTCTGGGATTACTTGAACTTATTTCAATTCCTGCGCCCCCAAGAATTACGGGATTGAAGTCCGAATGAAAATCACAAATAATAGGCTTTCCAGCTGCAAGATAATCAAATATCTTGTTAAAACTAAGACCATATTTAAACATTGGACTGGGGCTATTATGAACAAAGTTTATAGTAGCTTTACTAGTAATTGAAGGGATATAACACTTTGCAACCCGTCCCTTCAAAAAAACATTCGTAATATCTTCCTCACTAATCCTCCTCTGAAGATCCGCAACCTGATCCCCATCTCCCCAAATAAGGAATCTAATTCTTTTGTTCTTTATTTCTTTGGCAATATCTATTATTCTGCCAACATCATTAACTTTGCGAATTGAACCTGCATACACTATATTACAATAAGAACTATCGTTCAGTTGGGAATCCTCGTAAGGATAATTTCTCAAATTTATATCAAATGCTTCTATATCAATTCCGTTATTAACATATACCAACTTTTTTGCAGGAATAAACCTATCCCATTTCTGATCCAGAATATAATTGAATTCTCCTGCAGCAGTAAATATAATCTTATCAGCTTTCGTATATATTTTCTTCTCAATTAGTCTAAGAATCTTAACAATTGGATTATTCATAGAAAGAACTCCATAAACGATTAATGCTTCTGGCCATAAATCCCGTATTTCACAAATACACTTAACTTTATATTTTCGTGCCAACTGCAAGCCAGCAACTAATGAAAGTGGATGAACTGAAGATGCATATATAATGTCAGGTTTGCCATACATTTTTGCATATTGTTTTATGGTCTTTTTCACATTTATGTAAAAATCCATCATATTCAATATGCGTCTCTTCCCATTCCCAATATACTTTCTCCCTTTAACAAAAACATATGGCACATTTATTTCTGGTTCAATCTGTTCGACCCACAGTTTCTCCGTTTCAATCCACTTTTCAGTTCCTGGGTTATGCTTGTTATTGCAGCAGAAAACTACGGGTTTATACCCTAGTTTTGCCAAGTACTTCGCAATCCAAAAGTGTCGCCCGCCCTTATCAAAGTAAGTATCTCCAGCATAATGATTTATTATCCAAACATTTGTTTTCATTTTTTTCTCATTTCATTATTTTAATTTCGTTATATTTCATCATATAAATATTGCTTTCATAGTTTCCTATTGTTTTGGCATTAGTTTTTCCTTCCAGATTAGCCAAAATGTACTTAATGTGATTGCATCCGGATTCATAGGCAAGTGGATAGCCTCCTCCAAAACGAGGATTTACTTCACTAATATAGTAAAGCCCATCAATTTCAAACAAATCAATGTCAATCTGGCCGCAATACCCAGCCTCCAAAACAAATCGTTCTATTAAATCAAATAAATGTGTGTCATGAAAACTTACAGCCTTATCAGTTTCTCCCGCACGCATTTTAAGTTTTTTCTTTGTGAAAATTGATACTACTTCTCGAGAAAGCAAATCAACATAAACATCTGCTCCTATTTCTTGCCCTTTAAGGTATTCTTGAATCATCAGGTCATTATCATGACTAAATAGTAAATCAATCGTTGCTTTATCATAGACCTTTGAAATATTGATAGAAGCAGAACCTTTGTATGGTTTAACAAATACAGGATACGAGACATCTCCCGATTTAATAGATTGAAAGAATTCTTCTTTATTCATCCATGATTTTGCACAATTATATCCATGGGAATTCAACCATTGAAACATTCTAAATTTATCTAAAGACAATTCACATAATTCAAATGAACTACCTATTACAGTTACACCTATTTCTTCAAATCTTCTGATATTTGCAGCAAGGATACTAAGTTCTGGGTCAATCAAGCTCAAAACCCCGTTAATATGTTCTTTTTTGCATATTTCAAGAATCAGATTAATATAGTCAGGATCAAAGATTGAAGGAACAATATAAAACTTGTCTGCATCATAAATTGCTGGTGCCAAAGTACTCATATCTGTAGCTATGACATACCCCGTCCCTCTTAGTTCTTTTCTGAAATACTGAACTATTTTGTTTCTAGTTCCTGCAGAGAGAATCAAAATATTCATATTTTCTCCTTGCAACAGTTCATCAAGAATTCTGTTGTGCTCCATTTGTTTCTTACTCTGTATATTTCTTCCCCGTCTTCAACATAAACAGCAGGAAACCATTTAATAAAAAGCGGGGAAAGACACATTGTATATGCTCCAACTTTGTGATAGATAATCCGGTCGTTTGTGTACAGCTCTTTGCCGTCGGAAATCTCGAAGAGGCGATCATGCTCCATGCAAGTAAAACCTGTAACACATTGCCGATTAATTGTTTTTCGCCCCTTATTACCCAAGTAATCCAAATCATAGAAATAGCTTTTTTTAGTCATAAGAGGATCAATATGAATTCTGCTACCATCAGTAATAATGAAACAGTTTCTAACTGTTCTTTTTACATCAGTAACTGTTGTAACATAATCTACTGCAGCACCAATCAAAGCCATTCCAGGTTCAACAATCAAAGTTGTTTGTTCTGGGGAAAAGCGCCTTTTTAAAATAGTAGAAACGTTTTCGAAATACTCAGGATACTGTGGTTTATTTGTTAATCCACCAAAAAAACCACCACCAATATCAACATAATTCAGATTTAGATTGTACTTTGTTGCTATCTCCACAGAGACTTCTGCAATTGCCCGATAAACATCCGGCATACGAGTTTTTGAGCTCTTATGAAGGTGTAATCCAACAACATGAATTCCCTTTTCCTCAATTGCATCGATAGCACGTTTCAACTCACCATTTTCAAAGCAAAAACCAAATCTTTCTCCTTCAACACCACATTGTGTTTGACCAGGACATATTGATTCCAAATCAAAATTGACTCTTATTCCTACTCCAGAGCAATTTGTTCCAACCTCATCAAGCCAACTAATCTCCGATTCAGAATCGATATTTACAATAGAATTGTTTTTGATTGAATCCAGAAAAGTCTCTTTAGTCTTCGCAATTCCGTTGTAAATAACATGCTGCGCACCTATTATCTTAGCAAGGTTATATTCATCATCAGAAACTACTTCTGAATAGCATCCTTGATTGTTAAAATATTTGATTAACCACGGAAGAGGATTTGTCTTATATGAATAACCAATGATGTAATTAGGCCATGCATTATCTAACGAAGCTTTAAGCTTTCGCAATCCATCATCAATTCTTTTCTTTTTAATGAGAAAAAAAGGTGTACTAATACAATTTGTGTTATTCATTTTGCTTCCCCTTTCTCTCTGCATCAAGATATGTCTCTACGGCAACTGTATTTACTGCGATGTCTTTCTTTGATATTACTTCCCATACTGTTTTAAAAAGAATGCTCAAATCTTTCCAAAGATGAATATCACTAACGTATTTTACATCAAAAGCCAATCGCTGATCCCATTCTGAAAGATTCCTGCCGTTCACTTGAGCTAATCCTGTCAACCCCGGTCTGACATCATGTCTATGCTTCTCGATTTCAGTGTAATAAGGTAGATACTGAACCAGCAGAGGCCTCGGCCCAACAATGCTCATATCACCCTTGAAAATATTAATCAACTCAGGCAACTCATCCAAAGAAGTGGATCTAAGATTCTTTCCGTACTTGGTAAGCCGTTTTTCATCCGGAAGAAGATTCCCGTTCTCATCCTTTTCACATGTCATGCTGCGGAACTTGATGAGTTTGAATATCTTCTCGTCCTTTCCGGGACGTTCCTGTGTGAAGAACGGGCTTCCCTTCATCTTTATGGCTCCCAGGATTGTCAGAATCAACAGAACCGGAGAAAGAACTATTAAAGCCAGTCCGCTCAGAACAACATCATAGAATCTCTTGAAGAATTGTTTGTATAAAAGCGCGCTCAATACAATCCAGCCGGTAATGCATGTCAAAACAATCAGTACAATGTAATACCAAGCCATTATTCAAAACACCTTCTAATCACTTCAATCACTCTGTCCTGCTGCTCAGCTGTCATCTTGTTGTCGCTGGGAAGACACAAGCCGCGTCTGAAGATATCGGCTCCGACATCTGCGCCTTTGCCGTCTATATAGGCATTGGATCCGCCTCTGCCGTTGCCTTCGGCAGTAATGAAGGCATGGGTTCTGTAGATGGGCTGCATGTGCATGGGTTTCCAGATTGGTCTTCCCTCTGCGTTGAGACTTGCAATGGCATCCAGGATTTCATGAGGCGAACTCTTGCCCTTCTCCTGCTTGTAGAGGAAGTCCTGCTCTCCCCTGACACTAGGGGCCATGGCTTTTTCGTCGATTATCATGCAACTGAGCCAGAAGTTGGGAACCGATTTATCTTTGTCCCAAGGATTCATCTTAACGGGAAGGTCCTTGAGGCTTTCCTGATATCTTTCGTAGATTGCCTTCTTCTGGGCAATGTGCTCGTCAAGATAAGGGATCTGGCCTCTTATTACGCCGGCTATGATGTTGCTCATGCGGTAGTTGTAGCCAATCTCTTCATGCTGGTACCAGGGAGCGGCTTCGCGGCTCTGTGTTGACCATTTTCTAATCTTGTCGGCATCGTCTTTGTTGTCCGTAAGGAACATGCCTCCGGCTGATCCGGTTATAATCTTGTTGCCGTTGAAGCTGATTGCGTTGTAGTTACCGAGCGTTCCAGTTTCGACCCACTTTCCGTTGAGTTTGTACTTTGCGCCTAGACTTTCCGCAGCATCCTCTACGATTATCGCACCATGCCGGTCGCAGATTGTCTTGAGCTCTTCCATCTTCCCCGGTGTTCCATACAAGTGAGCAAGAACAACAAGCTTGACTTCAGGATATAGTTCGAAAGCTTTCTCCAAAGCTTCAGGGCTCATGTTCCAGGTATCGTATTCGGTGTCAATGAAAACGGCATCTCCGTCTTCGTAAGCAACTGGATTTATTGAAGCATCGAAAGTCATGTCGGAACAGAACACCTTTTGACCCTGCAGCGTTCCTTCATTCGGCCTTGCCTGACCATAGAGTTTTTCACCAGCGAGCTTGGTTGCCAGATGAAGAGCTGCGGTTCCGCAGGAAAGACCAACTGCATACTTCACTCCAACGTATTCGGCAATCTGCTTCTCCACCTCGTTGATATTCGGTCCCACTGTGGAAACCCAGTTGGTTCTTATGGCTTCATCTACCCATTTTTGCTCATATCCGTGCATCGTAGGGCTTGAAAGCCAGAGTTTCTTTTCAAATGGTTTGATGTCGTTCGATTTGATATACATTCTTTACACCCTCAAATGCCTTTATACCATTTGTATAATTAAACACAACTGTTTTGTATATTATAATTCGTCTTATCCAAGTATAACTGGTGTTGCGATTAAGATTTTCACTACCATTGTCATAAACAAATCATGGGAAAACAGGTGTAATTGGTCAAAAAGTAGTCGTTTCTCTAAATCTTCGCAAATCATGCAACTTTTATCTCTTTTTCAGTAAAAGGTTTGTAAGAGGTTATATTCTTATGCTCCTTGAAACTGAATGATGTGAAATCAGCTAATGCTCCACAATACTTGCGCTCACCATGGAAATCTCGGCTCGCTCCTAGAGAATGGGCACAATCTGCAACAACTGCTACCCTACCGATTGCACTCTGGATCCTGGCTGAGAGATCCCCAAGCGGTGTTC
>JAEEGL012633304.1_pt1 | contig 22852 bp, 21 predicted proteins | sample 9134231 | NCBI WGS metagenome assembly JAEEGL01 (sample SAMN16246548, study PRJNA631951) | gut metagenome | biome: gut microbiome; feature: rumen; material: fiber-attached | host: Bos | place: Iran: Karaj | collected 2018-10 | reverse complement strand
CTGATCTCGATCGGAACGATCGGCCTGATCAAGGCCGTCAACACCTTCGATTCCGCCAAGAACATCAAGCTCGCGACCTACGCCTCGCGCTGCATCGAGAACGAGATCCTGATGTTCCTGCGCAAGCGCGGCGCGCAGCGCAGCGAGCTGAGCTTCGACGAGCCGCTCAACACCGACTGGGACGGCAACGAGCTGCTGCTCTCGGACATCCTCGGCACCGACGGCGACGAGGTCTCGCGCCCGCTGGAGGACGACGCGGAGAAGGCCATGCTGCGCGCGGCCGTCTCCGCGCTCGGCGAACGGGAGCGGGAGATCATCTCGCTGCGCTTCGGCCTGCCCGGCGGGCGGGAGTACACCCAAAAGGAGGTGGCGGAGGCGCTGGGCATCTCGCAGAGCTATATCAGCCGTCTCGAAAAGCGGATCATCGAGCGTCTGCGCCGCGAGATGCTGCGCCAGATGCAGGTGTAGGTCTTCGTTCCCGGGCGACGGAGATCGCGGCGGCGACTTGCGCATGCCTTATTGTCAAAAGGCTCCTGCGGGGGTATAATGAGTTGTTCGAAAACTCTTCCCGTGATCAGGAGGTTTTATATGGATCTGTTTGATCTGATCGGGCCGATCATGGTCGGTCCCTCCAGCTCCCATACGGCCGGCGCGGTGCGCATCGGCCTCGCCTGCCGCCGCATCCTCGGCGAGGAGGTCGCGGAGGCGGACATCACGCTCTACGGCTCCTTCGCCGCCACGGGCCGCGGCCACGGCACGGACCGGGCGATCATCGCCGGTCTGATGGGCATGGCCCCGGACGACGAGCGCGTGCCCGACAGCTATGCCGAGGCGCGGCGCCGCGGTCTGCTCTTTTCCTTCGCTTTCGGCGAAATGCCGCAGGGCCACCCCAACACGGCGCGGCTGGTGCTGCGCGGCGTGAAGGGCGCGGACGCCGACATCGAGGCGGTCTCCGTCGGCGGCGGGCGCATCGAGATCCGCCGCATCGGCGACATGGCGCTGTGCTTCTCGGCCGAGCAGCCGACGCTGATCATCCGCAACGAGGACAAGCCCGGCACGGTCGCGGACGTCTCGCGCGTGCTCTCCGAAGAGAAGATCAACATCGCCACTTTCCAGGTCAACCGCAACAGCCGCGGCGGCACGGCCGTCATGGTCATCGAGTGCGACACGCCGCTGAACGACACGCTGCTTGCGCGCATCCGCTCCCTCCCCGGGATCCTGCGCGCGGTCTACATCAACCGAGAATAAGGAGGGCGCAAAATGGCTCTTTTCTATTCCGTCACCCAGCTTGAGGACTTCGCCGCGCGAGGCGGCGCTCCGCTCTGGCGGCAGATCCTGCTCGCCTCCGCGGAGGAGAGCGGCGTCACGCCGGAGCAGTCCCTGGAAAAGATGAACGCCGCGCTCGACGCGATGCTCGCGGCCGACGCGGCCTATGATCCGTCCCAGCGCTCGCACAGCGGTCTCGTCGGCGGCGACGCGGACAAGCTGCGCCGCTATTTTGAAAGCGGCCGGTCGATCTGCGGCGAGTTCGTCGGGCGCGTGCTGTGCGGCGCGATGCGCATGGGCGAGTGCAACGCCTGCATGCACCGCATCGTCGCCGCGCCGACGGCCGGCGCCTGCGGCGTGCTGCCCGCGGTGCTGCTGCCCTATGCCGCGGAACACGGCACGCCGCGCGAGGAGCTGATCGCGGCGCTGTACATCGCCGCGGGCTACGGCATGGTCATCGCCTCGCGCGCCTCGATCTCCGGGGCGGAAGCCGGCTGTCAGGCCGAGATCGGCGCCGCCTCCGCGATGGCAGCGGCCGCGCTCGTCTACCTGCACGGCGGCAGCGCCGTGCAGATGTCCGACGCGCTGGCGATCGCACTCAAGAACATGATGGGCCTCGTCTGCGACCCGGTGGCGGGTCTCGTCGAGGTCCCCTGCGTCAAGCGCAACGCCGCCGGCGCGATGAACGCGCTGTGCGCGGCGGAGCTCGCCCTCGCCGGGGTGCGCAGCCGCATCCCCGCCGACGAGGTGATCGACGCGATGCGCGCGGTCGGCGCGCTGATGTCCCCGCTGCTCAAGGAGACCGGCCGGGGCGGCGTCGCCGCCTCGCCCACGGCGCAGCGCTTCCGCAGCGACTATTTCGGCAGCTGAAGCGGGAGGACGACATGGACAAGACAAAGATCTGCCTGATCAACGATTCCTTTCCGCCCGCCATCGACGGCGTGGCGAACGCCGTCGTGAACTACGGCGCCTATATCACGAAGAACCACGGCGAGGCCGTTGTGGTCACGCCTTATTATCCCGACGCGGACGACTCCGTCTTCTCCTTCCCGGTCGTGCGCTATCCGAGCCTCGACATCACCAAGTCCGTCGGCTACCGCGCGGGCATGCCCTTCGACGCCGAGGTGCTCTCCCGGCTCGAGGGCGAGGGCTTCGATCTGATCCACAGCCACTGCCCCATCACCTCCACGATGCTGGCGCGCACGCTGCGCGACAGGATCGACCGTCCCATCGTTTTCACCTACCACACCAAGTTCGATATCGAGATCGAAAACGCCGTCAAGGGCCGCCTCATCCAGGAGGAGGCCGCGCGCATCCTGGTCCAGAACATTTCCGCCTGCGACGAGGTGTGGACCGTCAGCCGCGGCGCGGGCGAGAACCTGCGCAAGCTCGGCTACGAGGGCGACTATCTCGTCATGCCCAACGGCGTGGACTTTCCGAAGGGCCGCGTCGACGAGGCCGCCGTCGCGGATGCGACGCGGGACTGCGATCTGCCCGCGGAGCTGCCCGTGTTTCTCTTTGTCGGCCGCATGATGTGGTACAAGGGCATCCGCATCATCCTCGACGCGCTCAAAACGCTCGATGAAAAAGGCTATGACTTCCGCATGGTCTTCGTCGGCGGCGGCACGGAAAAAGACGAGATCACGGCGTACTGCAGCTCGCTCGGTCTCGACGGCAAGGTGTTCTTCACGCCGCCGATCCGCGACCGCGCGGCCATCCGCGCCTGGTACTGCCGCGCCGATCTGTTCCTCTTCCCCTCGACCTTCGACACCAACGGTCTCGTTGTGCGCGAGGCCGCAGCCTGCGCGCTCGGCAGCGTGCTGGTGCGCGGCAGCTGCGCCGCCGAGGATGTGGAAGACGGCGTCAGCGGCGTCCTCATCGAGGAGAACGCCGCCTCGATGGCCGCCGCGCTCGAGAGGCTGATCGGAGAGCGCGGCACGATGCGCCGGATCGGCGAAGGCGCGCAGCGCGAGCTGTATATCTCCTGGGAGGATGCGGTCGCGAACGCTTTTTCGCGCTACGGCGCCGTGATCGAGAATTACCGCAGCGGCGCGTACGCGGCGCTCTCGCGCGGCGACAGGGACATCTACCACGCCGTCGGCGAGGTCATCGACCGCTACAATCTCGCGCGCGAATACCAGCGGCTCGCGCGGGAGAGCGCGGTGTTGAGCTACGCGGGCGTGCGCACCGGCATCGAGGACGAGGTCGAACGCATGCGCGCCATGCAGGCCGAGGATACCGCGCTCGCGGCGATGAAGCTCGAAGAGCTCAAGACCCGCGTCACGCAGGCGCGTGCCGAGATCCTGCTCGGCCGCGAGAAGCTGCATGTTGAGGCGCAGGGCTTCCGCGAGGACTTCCGCGCGCGGCTGCGTGCGATGCTCGACGACGTCCGCCGCCCGAACGACCGGTTTCTGTGATCGCCGGGAAAAAAGGATACGAAAACAGGACCGGAGGCTTTTGCCCTCCGGTCCTGTTTTCATTCTCCGCGGTATTTCCGCCGCGTAGCCATGCCGCCGCGGATATGCCGCTCGGCCTTGTTGCGCTCCAGCACGGCGCGCACCTGCGTCCACAGCGCCCGGTCGATCCCCCGGAGGCGCTCGCTGAGGTCCTTGTGTACGGTGGACTTGGAAACGCCGAAACGCTCCGCGGCGGCGCGAACGGTGCTTTGATTCTCCAGCATCCAGACGGCCAGCGTGCGGGCCCTCTCCTCCATGTCGCCAATCACGAAACCACTCCCCGCGCGCGGCGTCGGGCCGCGCATCATCGGAACATCTATATGTCCTCCCCGGCGGGGATATGTGCCGGAGGACGCCCGGATCCCTCCGGGCGAGTCTCTCCCGGGGCGGAAAAAGCAGAAAACCGGACGTCCGGCGCGCGGGATCGTACGTGATTATCCCCCCGGGGGGCTTGCGGAACGCTGCCGCAGAGGGTATGATGCAAGCTATGAAAGAGCATGCCGATATCCTGAAAAACAGAAAAAGAAACGCGGCGGCGATCGTCCTTCTGGCGCTGGCCGTCGTCGTGCTGGCCTTTGTCTGCCTGTTCGTGGGCTCGTCCCGCATGAGCGCGGCGGACTGCTTTGCCGCGCTCGCGAAGAAGGGCAGCGCCGCGCAGACGCGCATCATCTGGAACATCCGTATCCCGCGCGTGCTCGCGGCAATCGTCGCCGGAGCCGGGCTCTCCGTGGCCGGCCTTTTGATGCAGACCGATCTGAACAATCCCATGGCCTCGCCCTCCACGCTGGGCGTATCCAATGCGGCCGTGTTCGGCGCCAATCTCTCCATCATCGCCTTTGCGGGAGGCTTCCTCTCCACGGGCAACAATCTGACGAACTACACCGTCGGCGCCAATCCCTATGCCACCTCGCTGATGGCCTTCCTCTTTTCCACGCTCTCGATCCTGCTGATCCTCGCTCTGTGCCGCCTGCGGGCTTTTCAGCCCGGCGTGGTCGTGCTGGCGGGCATCGCGATCGGCTCGATCTGGACGGCCGCCACGACGATCCTGCAGTTCTACGCCACGGACGTCGGCCTCTCCGCCGCCGTGGTCTGGACCTTCGGCGACCTGGGCCGTGCAACGTACAAAACCGATCTCATCATGGCCGTCGTCGTTCTGACGGGGATCGGCTTTTTCTCGCTCATGAGCTGGAAGCTCAACGCCCTGCTCAACGGCGACTCCGCCGCCAAGAGCATGGGCGTCCACGTCGATCTGCTGCGCTTTTCGACGATGCTCTTCGCCTCGGTCATTACGGCGGTCTGCGTGTCCTTTCTCGGCATCATCGGCTTTGTCGGGATCATCTGTCCGCATGTGATCAAGCGTCTGCTGGGGCAGGACCACCGCGTGTCGATCCCGGCCTCCGCTCTCTCCGGCAGCATCCTGCTGCTGCTGGCGGACACGCTCTCCCGCAGTCTCGGCAACGGCTCGGCCCTACCGGTCGGCGCGATCACCTCGTTCCTCGGCGCGCCCTTCTTCCTCGCGATCATCTTCGGACGGAAGGGAGAGCATGACGGATGCTGAACATCAACGATCTGCATTTTCGCTACGGCAAGCGCTCTCCTCTCGTGCTCGACGGCGTCGATCTGACGCTGCACGACGGGGAGATCGGCGTGGTGCTCGGCACGAACGGGAGCGGCAAAACGACGCTGTTCAAAAACATCCTCGGCATCCTGCGGCCGGAGAGCGGCTCGATCCGCTTTGACGGCGAGGACCTGCTGAAAATGAAGCGCTCCGAGCGGGCGCGCCGCATCGCCTACGTCCCGCAGAGCATCCACTTCGGCGCGCTGAGCGTTTTCGACACGGTGCTGACGGGCCGCGTGTCCTACTTCGGCTACAAGGCCGGGCGCGAGGACGAGGAGGCCGTCTGGCGCATCCTGCGCGATATGCGCCTCGAGCATTTTGCCGCGCGGAACGTCGAACAGCTCTCCGGCGGCGAGCGGCAGAAGATCGCCATCGCCCGCGCGCTGGCGCAGGAGCCGCGCATGCTGGTCTTTGACGAGCCGACCGGCAATCTCGATATCGCCAACGAGCAGCTGATCCTCTCCGAGGCGCGGCGTGTGGCGCGCGAGAAGGGCATCGGCATCCTGACCTCGCTGCACGATTTCAACCAGGCCCTGGAGCTGGGCGACCGCTTTTTCTTCATGAAGGACGGGAAGATCCGCCATGAGGGCGGACGCGGGATCGTCACGGAGGATGTGATCCGGGAGATCTTCGACGCGGAGGTCCGCATCGTCGAGATAGAAGGCAAAAAAATCGTGATAAACGGAGGAGGAAAAACATGAAAAAGACTGTTTCCCTGCTGCTTGCCCTCGTCATGCTGCTGGCGCTTGCGGCATGCGGTCAGACGGCTCCCGCTCCCGCGCCGGCGGAACCGGCCGCGCCCGCAGCGGAAGAGCCCGCGCCGGCCGAAGAGCCCGCGCCGGCCGAGGAACCCGTCACGGCCGAGCCGGCGGAGATCACCGTTACCGATATGATCGGCCGCGAAGTGACCGTCACGCCGGGCAGCTACACCCGCGTGGTCTGCATCGGCGCGGGCGCCCTGCGCATGTACAGCTACGTCGGCGACGTCGCCCTGCTCTGCGGCGTGGAGGACATCGACAACACCTCCCTCGCCGAGCGGCCCAAAATGTTCGATTCCGTGGCCCGCCCCTACATGCTGGCCTACGGGGAAAGCTTCGCCGCGCTTCCGTCCTGCGGCGTCGGCGGTCCTCAGGCTCAGACGGCCGAGGCCGAGAAGATCCTCGCCTGCGAGCCCGACATCGTCATCTCGGAATATGAGGACGTGGAGAAGGAGGACGCGCTCGCCGAACAGCTCGGCGTCCCCGTCATCACGCTCAAGATGGGTCCCGGAGGCGTGTTTGACGAGAGCTTCCTCGGCACGCTCCGCCTGCTCGGCGTCGTCTTCGGCAGCGAGGAGAAGGCCGAGGCGCTGGTGAGCTTCATCGAATCCGAGCGCGCCGAGATCGAGAAGCGCACCGCCGACATCCCCGAAGAGGAGAAGCCCGGCGTTTACATTTGCGGTCTCGGCAACTGGGGCACCACCAATCACCTGATGATCGGCACGGAGAAGTACATCGTCTGCCGCGTGGCCAATGTAAAGAACGTCGTCACCGGCCTGGAGGGCGCGGCCATCCAGCCCATTGAGGAGGAGCTCTTCGTTTCCCTCGGTGAGGACATGGATATCATCATCATGGACGCGGCGGCGGTCAAGAACATCAAGCCGCTGTATGCCGAGAACCCCGCCATGTTCGACACCTGCAAGGCCTGGCAGAACGGCGAGGTCTATCTCGAAATGGCCTACAACGCCTACTACACCAACTGCGAGATCGCGCTCATCAACACCTGGTTCATCGCCAAAACCGTCTATCCCGACCGCTTTGAGGACGTCGATATGACCGCGAAGACCAATGAGATCACGCAGGCCTTCTTCGGCATGGATCTCGGAGAGCAGATCGCCGCCGCGCCCTCCAGCTTCGGCGGCTACCAGAAGATCGACACCGCGACCTTCTTCGGGTAATCGCATGATCGAAACGAAAGAGGTCGTCGCGTTCTTCGACCGGCTCGCGCCGGACTGGGACGCGGAGCTGATCCGGAACGACGAGATCATCCGGACGATCCTGGACAACGCCGAGGTGTGCGCGGGAAAGGACATCCTCGACGTGGCCACCGGGACCGGCGTGCTGATCGGCGATTATCTTGCGCGCGGCGTCGCCTCCGTGACGGGCATCGACATCTCGCCGAAGATGGCGGCCATCGCGGAGCGGAAATTCCCGCAGGAAAACGTCACGATCCTCTGCGGCGACGTGGAGGAGGCCGACTTCGGGCGGCTCTTCGACTGCGTGGTCGTATACAACGCTTTTCCGCACTTCCCCGACCCCGGGCGGCTGATCGCGCGTCTCGCCTCGCTGCTGAAGAGCGGCGGCACGCTGACCGTGGCGCACGGCATGAGCCGCGAGAAGATCGACGCCCACCACCACGGCGCGGCGAGTCACGTCTCCAACGGACTCATGAGCGCGGAGGAGCTGTCCGGGATCTTCGCCCGGCATCTGACGGTGACGGCGCTGATCTCCGACGAGCGGATGTATCAGGTCGTCGGAAAAAAGCCGTCCGCTGACTGAAAGGACGGGAGCTTCGGCTCCCGTCCTTTTTTTCCGTCTCTTCTCCGCGCCCTTTACAAGCAGGCGCAAAACGCTTATACTGCAGGTACTGATACCTGCTTTCGTAAAGGAGACCGCCATGAACAGATCGCTGCGGCCCGCGGCCGCGCTGCTCGCGCTGGCGCTGCTGCTCTCCCTGTGCGCCTGCGGCGCGACCGAGCCCAAGCCGGAGCCCGTGCCCACGCCGCCTTCCGTCTATCTGCCCTACGTGGGCGACTATACGCTCTTCGGCGTGCGCCACGGCGACTATATCGTCGATCCCGCCGCCATGGAGATCGAGATCCATTCCGTGCTGACGCTGCTGGACGGCGGGATGGGCATGCTCTCGATCAACGAGACCTCCGGCCGGATCGGCAGCTGGACGATCTCCGGAGAAAAGATCATCCTCAACCCCGACTCCTCTCCGATCACCGGCCTGTACCGGGACGGCATCGTCATCCTCACGATGGAGGACGGCAGCACGCTGTACTATGCCGCCGAGGGAGCGGACCGTTCCGCCTTCCCGCTGATCGGGAAGGAAGAGTACACCGCCATCCTCGCCGCCGAGGCGCTGGCCGAGGCCGAGCGGGAGGCGAAGCGCCGCGAGCTGGAGGCCGCGCGCCGTGGGGAGGATATCACGATCCCCGGCGTGTATTATATGTATTCCTTCGAGCGGGACGGCGAGACCGTCAACGCGACCTTCTTCGGCAGCTCCGGCGATCCGCGCATCACGCTCCGCGAGGACGGCAGCGGCGAGATCCACCTCTCCGGCGGCGACTTCAGCTTCGACTGGAGCTACGTCGAGGGCGTGCTCTCCTTCCGCGAGCGTTCCGGCCTTTTCGGCGATCTCTCTCCCGTCCTGCTGCGCGACGGCGTGCTCACGATGACGGTGACCAATCAGAACGGCAGCTTTCCCTGCATCTTCGCGCGCAAGGACGCCGACCTGACCGATATCGACGAGCTTGCCGAGATCGTCGCCCCGACGGCGCAGACGGAGGACCCCTTCCGTTCGGCCGGGCCGGCGACGCCCGCCGGATGAAGGCCGTCAGCACGCAGACGCGCACGGTCCGCATCGGCGGCGAGACGCTGGTCTACACGCTCGAGCGCAAGCGGGTGAAGAACATCAACCTGCGCGTGAAACGCGACGGGAGCGTGTGCGTCTCGGCCGCGTCCTGGGTGCCGCCGCGCGTGATCGACGGCTTTGTCCTCTCGCGCGGCGCCTTCCTGCTGCGCGCCCGCGCGCAGGCGGAGGATCGGCGCGGGGGGGCCGCTCCCCGCTATCTCGGACGCCCGCTGCGTCTTGTCCCGGAAAAAGGGCCGCGCGCCTGCGTCCGCCCCGACGGCGCGCAGCTGCGCGTTGCGCTGCGCACCCCGGACGATGCCGAGAGCGTCCGCCGCGCCGTCGAGCGCTGGTACCGCGCCGAGAGCGAGCGGCTGTGCCTGCAGGCCTTCGAGCGGCTCTATCCGCAGTTTGCTGCCCTCGGCGTGCCCCGGCCCGAGATCCGCATGCGCGCGATGCGTTCCGCCTGGGGCAACTGCCGCCCCGCGCGCCGCGTCGTGACCTTCAACAGCATGCTCGCCGCCGCGGACGAGGCGTGCATCGAATATGTCGTCGCCCATGAGCTGACGCACTTCCTGCACGCCGACCATTCTCCCGCCTTCTACGCCGCGCTCGCGCGCGTCGTCCCGGACTGGAAGGCGCGGCGGGCACGGCTGAAGAAACTGGCTTCCGAGCTTTTTTCTTGACGGGGATGACGCGGGCTCTTATAATGTGCTCGTCTCCGCAACAATAAAGAAAGAGAGAGAAACGATATGGCGATCGTGGTCGTGGGTACTGTTTTTGTAGACATCAAGGGCTTTCCCGACGAGCTGTACATCCCCGGCGGGCGCAACTCCGGCAGCGTGCAGATCGTGCACGGCGGCGTGGGGCGCAACGTGGCCGAGGACATCGCGAACGTCGAGCTGCGGCCCGTGTTCGTCAGCATGGTGGACGACACGGCCGAGGGCGCGGACGTGCTGCGCAAGCTGCGCAAACACCGCGTAAACACCGACTACGTCGTCACGACGCCTGACGGCATGGGCATGTGGCTGGCCGTCTTTGACGAGAGCGGCGACGTCGTGGGCTCGATCTCCAAGCGGCCGAGCATGGACGCGATGATCGAACTGCTCGACGAAAAGGGCGACGAGATCTTCTCCGCCGCCGACAGCGTCGTCATTGAGATCGACCTCGATAAGGACGTCGTCAAGCGCGTGCTGCGCTATGCCAAGAAATACGGCAAAAAGGTCTACGCCGTCGTGGCCAACATGTCCATCGCCTCGCAGCGCCGCGATTTCCTGCAGGATATCGACTGCTTCGTCTGCAACGTCCAGGAGGCGGGCATCCTCTTTGTCAACGATTATTCCGAGCTCTCCCCGGAGGAGCTGTGCGAGGTGATCGCGCAGCATCTCGTCAATGCGGATTTCCGCTCGATCATCGTCACGATGGGCAGCCGCGGCGCGGTCTATGCCTCGAAGGACGGCGAGCGCGGCGTTTTCCCTGCCAGCAGCGTGACCGTGCGCGACACGACGGGCGCGGGCGACGCCTTCTGCGCCGGCGTCGCGATCGGACTGACCTACGGCAAGAGCATGCCCGAGGCGCTGGAGATCGCCACGCGCCTCGCCGCCTCGGTCATCACGGTGTCCGAGAACGTCTGCCCGCGTTTCCGTCCGCAGGAGCTCGGCCTCGACGTTGAAGTGGACGGGTAAGGCCCGGAAGCGCGTATCAAAAGACCCGGCCGAAGGAGAGATCCTTCGGCCGGGTCTTTTTCAGTCGAATGACGTAAGGGCGGACGCGCGCTCATCCCCACAGCGCCGTGAGCATCGGGATGATCTGTTTTTTGCGGCTCATCACGCCGGGCAGGAACATCTGCTTTCCCTTCGGCTCGACGCCGAAGGCCTGCTGCATCTCGTCGTCGCTGCCGACATACAGTAGATGCGAGCCCTCCTGCAGCACGTCCGTGATCATCAGGATCACGAAATCGAAGTCCTTGTCCTTCTTCAGCTTCGTCATATACTCCATGAAGGCCTCGCGGCGCGCGAGCAGGCCCGCGGAATCCGCGCAGGTGATCTGGCTGACGCCGATGTTGTGCTCGGCGATGTGAAAGACCTTGTAGTCGGTCTTGAACAGCTCCTCGATGGGCTTCTCGTCCGCGCCCTGGACGGAGAAGAGCTCTCTTCCGATGTCCTCGAGCGAGACGTGCGCGATCTTGGCGAGGCGCTCGGCCATGGCGACGTCGCGCTTGGTGCAGGTGGGCGACTTGAACATGACCGTGTCCGAGAGGATCGCGGCGGCCATCAGGCCAGCCATCTTGGGCGAGGGCATGACGCCCAGCTCCTGATACATGGCGGTGATGATCGTGTTGGTGCTGCCGACCGGCTCGTTGCGCACGGAGATGGGCTGGCCGGTCTGGATATCGGCCAGGCGGTGGTGGTCGATGATCTCCATGATCTCCACCTGCTCGAGCCCCGGGACGGACTGGGCGGATTCGTTGTGGTCGACGAGCACGACGCGCTTTCTCCGCGGCTTGAGCAGATGGAAGCGCGAGAGCATGCCGACGACCCGCTCCCGCTCGTCGAGGACGGGATAGCTGCGGTGACGGCTCTTCGAGAGGATCTCGCGCACGTCGTCGAGATAGTCGCCGAGATGGAAGCTGACGATCTCCTCGCGCTGGCAGACCCGCTCGACCGGCAGAGCCAGATAGATGAGCCGCGCGGCGCTGCGCGCGTCGAGCGGTGTGGAGACGATGCAGGTATTCGCCGTGCTCGCCGCCCACTCGGGGCGGATCTCGCTCTGGCAGATGATGAGGCAGTTGATCTGCTTTTCCAGCGCCTCGGCAATGACCTCCGGCTGCTCGCCGCAGATCAGGATGCGGTCCCTCCCGTCGCCGACGGGCGCGTCGATCGCCTGCGGCACGGCGATGCTCAGCTCGCCGGACACAGTCTCGACCACGAAGCTGTTTTCGTTGACGAGCCGCCCCTCAAGCACGCTCAGCAGGTTGAACACCGGCAGCTCGTCGATGCGGTTCTGATAGATCGTCTGCATGCTGTAGCCGGCGATATCGCCCGCAGAGAGCAGACCGAACAGGCCGCCGTCGTCGTCGACGATCGGCAGCGAGGAGACCGCGACGTCGCGCATCGTGCGCCAGGCGAGGTCCATCGTGACCGTGCTGTGGAGCGTGGGCGGGCGGTCGTAGTCCAGATCGCAGACCTGCGTGCGCATGTTCTTGATGAGAACGGGCGCCTCGAAGCCGAATCGCTCGAGCATGCGGGCCGTCTCGTCGTTGATCGAGCCGATGCGCGCGGCCTTGTACTCCCGGTCGCCGAGCGCGTTGCGCAGCGCGGCGTAAGAGATGGCGGCGACGATCGAATCGGTATCCGGATTGCGGTGGCCGGTAACGAAAATATCGCTCATCTGGCTTGTCCTCCGAATCGTTTTTCTGTTTTGATTATAGGGGATGCTCTCCGACTTTTCAAGGGAGGATTTTCCACTCTTCCCTTCCGGGCGGAACTGTGGTAAGATTGACAAAAACCGACTGCTGAAGGAGTATTTCTCCATGAAGAAACGTCTGATCTGCGTGCTGGCCCTGCTTCTGGCCCTCACTCAGTTCGCCGGCTGCTCGCTGCGTCCGGTCTCTCTGTCCGATACGCTTGAGGAGAAGCTCTCCGGCCTCTTCGACGGGACGCCCGGGGCGAGCGGGGAGGACGGGGATCTCGTCCGCAACCCCGACGGCCTGACGTTCAGCCAGATGCGCTACGTCCGGCCGGACGTCGATACGCTCTCCGCGGACGTTGCCGCGGTCATGGACGCGCTCGAGCGCGGCGCGGGTCTCGAGGAGGTCGAGGCGCTGCTGGACGTGTGCATGGACGACTTCGACCATTTCGACACGATGTACTCGCTTGCCAATATCTACAACTGCAAGGACCTGCGCGACGAGTACTATGCCGCGGAATACGAGTGGTGCAGCTCTCAGAGCTCGTCCGTCTCCCAGAAGTTCGACCGGATGTATTATGCCTGCGCCGGCTCGCCGCTCGGCGCGGAGCTGGAGGAGGACTATTTCTGGGAGGGCTTCTGCGAGGAATACGCCGACCCGAACGATTCCTATTACACCGACGAGACCGTCGCGCTCATGCAGCGGGAGAGCGAGCTGGTCAGCCGCTACCGCGAGATCGTGGCCGACCCGGTCGTCACTTACCGCGGCGAGGAGCGCAGCTTTTACGAGCTGCTCGACGAGCTGTCCGGCTACGCCTATCTGACCGTGCTGCAGCAGTATTACACAAGCTACAACGAGCGGCTCGCCGAGGTCTATATCGATCTGATGCGCGTGCGCTGCGAGATGGCCGAGGCGATGGGCTTTGAGAGCTGCGAGGCGATGGAGTACGACTTCTTCTTCGGCCGCGACTACACGCCGGAGGACGCCGCGCTCTTCATCGAGGACGTCAAGACCTATCTCGTCCCGCTCTATAGCTGGGCGGACGAGCGCGGGATCGGCTACGATCTCAACGCGGCTTCGCTGTCGAACGACGCGCTGCACGACGGCATCCGCAGCGTTGCCGGGAGCATCGGCGGAGACTGCCTGGAGGCCTATGAGTTCATGATGCGCTACGAGCTGTGCGACACCGAGGCCAGCCCCTACAAGTCCGACACCTCCTTTGAGACTTATCTCGACGACTATGAATGTCCCTTCGTTTTCATCAAGCCCACGGGCAAGACGGCCGATCTGCTGACCTTCGTCCACGAGTTCGGCCACTTCACGGACGCCTACGTGAACTACAACGCCTCCGAGACCATCGACCTGGCCGAGTGCTTCTCGCAGGGGCTGGAATTTCTCTCGCTCTGGCATCTCGACGGCGTGCTCGACGAGAAGGAGATCGACAAGCTCCGCCTCTCTCAGATGATCGACGCGCTCAACACCTTCATCCAGCAGTGCGCCTTTGCCGAGTTTGAGAGCATGGCCCACGCCCTGCCGCCGGAGGAGCTGAACGCGCAGAAGCTCAACGAGCTGGCGCTGAAATCGGCAAAGGACTTCGGCATGTGCCCCGACGGGCTGGAGATCTATTACCAGTACTACTGGATGGATATCACGCACTTTTTCGAGTACCCCTTCTACGTCATCTCCTATCCCGTTTCGCTGGATATCGCGATGCAGCTCTACGATCTGGAGCTGGAGGAGGAGGGAAAGGGCCTTGCCAAATACTTCGAGATCCTCCCGCGCGACTATGACACCTTCCTGGAAACCGTTGAGAACGGCGGGCTGACAAGCCCCTTCACCGAGGGCGGGATCCGATCCGTCGCCGCAGCGATCGCCGAGACGATCGGCTACGACCGGCCGATCGCGGACGCCGCCTGACCCGGCTCCGCCGCGGAGAGCGGCACGGGCACGAACAGAAAGAGAAAAACGGAGCGAGTGGAATGAAACGCTTTTTTGCCTTGTTGCTGATCCTGATCCTGGGCTTTTCGATGTACGCCGGGCTGGCTCCCTCCTATGAGGGGACGGACGACCCCGGCGCGATCGCCGCGCCCGAGCCGCCCCCGGAACCGAGCCCCGAGCCAAGCGTCGAGCCCACGCCCGAGCCGACCCCGGAACCCACGCCCGAGCCGACCCCAGAGCCCACGCCGGAGCCGACCCCCGAGCCGACCCCGGAACCCACGCCCGAGCCCTTCTCCGTCGGAGACATCTGGCCCTACGTCAAGAAGGAAAACTATCTCTATTATCTCCGCGTCAATACGATCGCCAACACGGTCACGGTCTACACCCGCAGCGAGAGCGGTCTGTATGACCAGCCCTTTATGGCCATGATCTGCTCCACCGGACGCGACACCCCGACCGAGGGCGTCTTTCGTCCCGGCTGGACGCTTGTCTGGCAGGACCTGTTCTACGACGTCTACGGCCAGTACGTCACGCAGATCGTCGGGGATATCCTCTTCCACTCCGTGCCCTATCAGGCCAAGTGGGACAACGGCTCGCTGGAATACTGGGAGTACGACCTGCTGGGCACCAGCGCCTCGGCGGGCTGCGTCCGGCTTCAGGTAAAGGACGCCAAGTGGATCTTCGACAACCGAAACAACATCTACGCCATCGAGTTCTACGGCGACGAGGATCCCGGTCCCTTCGGCAAGCCCTCCGCGCCGAAGATCTCGGACAACGTCCTGCGCCGCGGTTGGGACCCGACCGACCCGGATGAGGACAACTTCTGGAACTACACGGACCGCGAGCTGCTCTGGATGTATCCCTGGCTCGCGCAGTTGATCACGCCCGAGCCCACGCCGGAACCGACTCCGGAGCCTACGCCGGAACCGACTCCGGAGCCTACGCCGGACCCGACTCCGGAGCCCGAGCCCGAGCCGAGTCCCGAGCCGAGTCCCGAGCCGACCGAGGTCCCGGACGTCACGGTGATCGACGACGCCGAAGCCGGGCCCACGCCCGAGCCCACAGAGATCACGGTCTCATAAAGACCGCGCCCCGGAACGCGTTTCCGGGGCGTTTTGTCTGTTCAAGCCGCACGGTCTGTGATATACTGGTCTCACATCCCGGAAAGGAGTGTTCCGCCCGTGAATATCTATGCGGCCTTTTCCCTCTTCTCCCTGATCATCCTGCTCTACTGGGTCATCACGGAGCTCTTTACGATCTTTTTCCGTCTGACCGGTCTGCCGGAGGAACGGGCGCGCTTTCAGGTCATTTCGCTGCTGACCGGCTGCGGCTTCACGACCAAGGAGAGCGAGATCGTCCTCTCCAACCGGTCCAGGCGGCGGCTCGCGCGGATCACGATGCTCTTCGGCTACGTGTTCAATATCACGATCGTATCGGCCTTCATCAACGTTTTCCTCTCGCTGAAGCTCGCGCAGGCGGAGAACTACCTGCTTGTCGTGCTGATCCCGCTGGTCGCGGTGGCGATCATTTTCGTCTTCATCCGCGTGCCGCGCGTGCGCGCCTGGGGCGACCGGCAGCTCGAGCGCTTCGCCGACCGCGTGCTCCGCGGAGAGGCGGGCAACACGGTGATGCCGCTGGACTACATCGGCAAGGACTCGATCGCGCTCGTGACGCTCAGGCACATCCCGGAGGAATACCGGGACGTGCCGCTCTCGCAGACCGGACTGCGCGCCGAGACCGGGATCCTCGTCATGCTCGTCGAGACCCCCGGAGAGGGCGCGGCGGCGGCCGGCGCGGACACGGTCTTCCGGGTCGGCGACAAGCTGACCGTCTTCGGCGACTACGCGACGATCTGCCGCGCCTTCCACGCGCGCGAACGCTACGCGGACGAATGAGCATAAAAAAGAACGCCCCGCGGGGCGTTCTTTTTTTACGTCTTTCACCACTTGTTCTCGACCTTCTCGGCGAAGCCGGGAAAATCCCTGACCTCGATCACGGTCCCGTCGTCGAGCACGGCGCGGCCCGTGAAGCTGCCGAAGACCTGGTGCTGGTCGGATTTGATGAGCTTGAGGTCCGTGCACGAGGCGCGGTCGAGGATCGGGACGAAGTCCATCTCGAAGCGTCCGTCGTCGGACGTGAAGCGCCAGGGCGAGAGAAAGTCCTTCTCGCCTCCGGGGATGTGGAACTGCACCCGGGAGAGCTTGTGCGCCTTTCCGTCGTAGAACAGCATGTTCTCGCTCGCGGCGTCGGTGTTGCCGAAGCCGTAGCCGATGTTCCAGCCGAAGGGCACGCCGCCGACCTGATAGGAGGCCGAGCCCCAGTACCAGGTGTTGTGATAGGTCCACACGCCGCGGCCCCAGTCGAGCACGGCAAAGCTGTCGGCCTCGTCGAAGTGCCAGGTCCGTCCGCCGTAGGTGAACCAGCCGCGGGCGCGCTGGCAGTTGATCTTCTGGTTGTAGTAAAAGTGTTTGGGCTTGTCGAAGGGCGTGCAGATGACCATGCTCTCCGCCGGTTCGTCGAAGAGCTCGACGAGCAGGTCGATCGCGCCCTTGTCGCCGAAGCGGTCCATGTGGCCGGAGAGCACGCGCCGTCCGCCGTCGAGGACGCTGAACTTCATCTCATAGCCCTTGCCGGCGTGCTGCGTGACGCCGCTCTTCGAGCTCTCGGGCAGGCCGACCCTGCCGAGCGTCAGCAGGCTCATCGGGCTGGTCGTGATCTCCCACTTCTCCTCCAGCTCGACGATCGAGATCGAGTCGAGCCCCATGTAGCCGTTGTCCGCGATCGTGAGCGCGAGCGCGAAGCGGCCGTTGCTGACGAGGTAGTAGTCCCACTCCTTGAGCCGCAGCGGGCTTGCCTTGACGTCCGCACGGCGGTAAACGGGCAGCAGGCTCCGGGCGAAGCCGGGCTCGGTCAGATCGCCCTTTTCGTTGAGAAGCGGGATCGCTTTTGTGATCTCATGCTGCATGTCCAGGAGCTCCTTTCCCCTTACTTTCTGATCAGTCGGATATCCCGCCCGACGAAGGGCAGGCGCTCGTACGCGCCGCGGATCCGCGAGCAGATCTGCGCGCTGTAGCGCCGCTCCATCTCGTCGAAGGAGAGATTCGTGCTGATGATCGTCTTCTTCCCCTCCGCGAGGCGCGTGTTGATCAGCGTATAGAGCGCGCTCGCGGCCATCGGCGTGGGCATCTCGGTGCCGAGATCGTCCAGGATCAGCAGGTCGCAGGAGAGCATGCGCCGGACGCGCGCGTCGGCCTCCTCGTCGTGAGCGAACTTCTGCGCCTCGAAGCTGCCGACCACGGCCGCGGCCGTGTCATAGCATACCGAATAGCCCCTGTCCGCGACGGCGCGGGCCACGCAGGCGGACAGAAAGGTCTTGCCGAGGCCGGTCCCGCCCTGGAAGAGCAGGTTCTGCGAGCCCTCGGGGAAGTTCTCGGCAAAATACTTCGCGGCCGTGAAGACCTGCTTCATCGTGCCGCGCGCCGCGGCGTCGTAGAGCGTGAGGTCGAACTTCTCAAAGCGCTCGTCCCCGCTCCCGAGCAGCGCGCCGAGGTCTTCCGTCATGGCGGCATTGTACAGTTTTTTCAGGCAGTCGCAGACCCCGCCGCCGTACACGCCCGTGTCGCGGCATTTCGGGCAGCTGACGATCTCGTCGAGCCAGTCCGGACCGTGGCCGAGCTGCGCGAGCAGCGCGCGGCGGCGCTGCTGCAGCGCAAGGTTTTCCTCCTGCAGCTTCCCGAGCTTCTCCGTCTCGCCGGAGAGCGTGAGGCGCACCACGTCGATCATCTGCGAGCGGAGCCTCTCGTCGCACGCGCGCAGCTCCGGCAAGCGGGCGTAGGCCAGCTCGGTGCGCGCCGCGCGCTCCGCTTCGTTCCCTTCGCGGATCGCGTCCAGTTTGTCTCGCGCCCTGGCGAGGATCTTTCCGTCGTATGTCATTTCCGACCTCCCGTGATCCGCTCTATCGTCTCGGCAAGCTCGTTCTCGTCGATCTGCTCGATCCTGCCCGCGCCCCAGTTCTCTTTCCCGTGTCTGCCCTCGGCCCGCTCGACCTCCTCGGCCGTGTGCAGGCCCTTGGCGTGCCAGCGATTGAGGATCCCGTTCATATATGCCCATCTCAGCGAGCCGGTGTTCGTCAGCGTGCGATCCAGCGCCGCGGCGAGCGCGCCGTCGTCAAAGCCCATATCGAGCCAGCTCTCGACGTATTTCGTCTCCGTCGGGCTCAGCCCCCGGCCGCGGATGCCCAGCAGCTCCGCCGCGCGGCTTTTTTCCTCGCGGCGCTTCTCGCAGCGGGCGATATACTCCTCCGCCAGCTCCATCGTCATGATCTCGCGGTTGGCCCAGCGATAGGCCTCGTCGGAGATGTACTTCGCCGTCGGCTTTCGCTGCGAGCCCCAGCGACGCCGGATCTCGTCGTCGCAGTGGTGGAGCAGCAGCATGAGGACCTCCGGCGGCATGCCGAGGTGCTCGTAGGCGTCCACAAGGGCGTTGAGGTAGGAGCGCGAGGGCGTCGCGCCGAGGATGCGCGCCAGCTCGTCCACCAGCGAGGAAAAGGCCGCGTCCTTTTCAAAGGTCCCGACGATCTCCTTTGTGGGATACTGGATCGGCCCGTCCTCCGGGAAGAGGGGCTTTTTCTGCCGCGGCGCAGCGCCGGGCAGGAGCCGTTCAAGCTTTTCCCTCGCCGCGGCGATCTCGCCGAGCGTGCGGCAAAGCGCCGCCGCGGCCGTCTCGTCGTCCGCGCCGGGATGCCGCGCCGTATAGATCGCGTACAGCGCCACGTCGCCGTCGTGCGCGGCGATCAGCCTGTCCGCCGCTGCGGCGTCTATGTATTTTTCGCTTTTTCCGTCCGCCATGCCGTTTCTCTCCGGGTGATTGTTTACATTGTTTTTATATTATAGCATCAAATAGTTCTTGTCGCAAGAGGGGGACTTGTGCTATACTTTAGGTTGTATCTTTATGTGAAGCAAGGGGACTCGACCATGACAGAGCTGCTCGCCCCCGCCGGTTCGCCCGAGGCCGTCATCGCCGCCGTACAAAACGGCGCGGACGCGATCTATCTCGGGATGGGCGATTTCAACGCCCGCCGGGGCGCCAAGAACTTTACAGAGGAAGAATTCGGCAAGGCCGTGCGCTACTGCCGCATCCGCGGCTGCAAGGTCTACGTCGCGCTCAACACGCTCGTCAGCGACCGGGAGACGGAAGCCGCCGTCGCGCAGGCGCGGCTGGCCTCCTCGCTGGGCGCCGACGGACTGATCGTGCAGGACCTGGGGCTCGTGCGCGCGCTGCGCGCCGCGTTGCCGGATCTGCCGATCCACGCCAGCACGCAGATGAGCATCCACAATCTCGCCGGGGTCGAGGCCGCGGCCGAGATGGGCGTGACGCGCGTCGTGCTCGCCCGCGAGCTGAGCTTTGAACAGATCAAATTCATCACCTCCCGCGCCTCCATCGAGACGGAGGTCTTCGTGCACGGCGCGCTGTGCTTCTGCCACAGCGGACAGTGCTATATGTCCGCGCTCATCGGGCGGCGCAGCGGCAACCGCGGCATGTGCGCCCAGCCCTGCCGCATGCAGTACTCGCTCGGCGGGCGGATGGACGACTATCCCCTCTCGCTCAAGGACAACTGCCTGCTCGAAAAGCTCGGCGAGCTGGAGGATGCGGGCGTCGCCTGCCTGAAGATCGAGGGCCGGATGAAGCGGCCCGAGTACACCGCCGTCGTCACCGGCATCTACGCCAAGGTGCTGCGCGAGCGGCGCGCTCCCACGAAGGACGAGCTGGAAACGCTCGCGACCGTCTTCTCGCGCGACGGCTTCACCCAGGGCTACTACAACGGCGACAAGTCCGATATGTTCGGCACGCGCGGCGAGATCGTCGAGCGCGACGCCGAGCGGATCTACGCCGAGGCCAGGCGCGCTTATTCCGACGGCGAGCTGCGCCGTGTGCCGCTGCATTTCTACACCGTCTGCACGAAGGGCGAGCGCATCCGCGCCATCGCCTTCGACGACGAGGGCAGCCGCGCCGTCGTCTCCGGGCCGATGCCCGAGGCGGCGATGCGCCAGGGCCTGAGCGAGGCCTACATCACCGAACAGATGTTCAAGACCGGCGGCACGCCCTACAACTGCGTGGAGAACCGCGCGAAGGTCGAGCGCGGCCTGTTCCTCCCGACGGCCGAGATCAACGATCTGCGCCGCCGTCTCATCACCCAGATCTCCGAGGAGCGCGCCCGTCCGCCCGAGCGGCGCAGCCTGCCGCTCTCCCCGCTGCCCGGCGCCGCGCCGGCGCCGGAGAAGCCCGTCTGGATCTTTCAGGTCCGCACGGCCGAGCAGCTCTCCGACGAGCTGTGCGCGCTGCGGCCGGACTATCTCTACGTCCCGGCCATGGTCCTCGCCGAGGATCTCGCCCCCGTGCAGCCCTTCATCGACAACGGCACGAAGGTCGTGGCCGTGCTGCCGCGCGTCGTCACCGACAGCGAGCAGGCCGCGGTCTGCGAAGCGCTCAAGAAGCTCGCGGCCGCCGGCGTCGACGAGGCGCTCGTGGGCAATCTCGGCCACGTGGCGCTTGTCCGCCGCGCCGGGATGGCCCTGCGCGGCGACTTCGGGCTCAACGCCTTCAATTCCCGCACGCTGGGCGTGCTGCGCGACTGCGGCTTCCTCTCCGCGACGGCCTCCTTCGAGCTGCGCCTGGCACAGATCAAGGACCTCGTCAAGCCGCTCGACACCGAGCTGATCGTCTACGGCCGTCTGCCGCTGATGGTCTCCGACCAGTGCGTGATCCGCCACAGCGCGGGGCGCTGCGCCTGCTCGACCCCCGCGCAGATGTCCGACCGCACGGGCAACGTCTTCCACGTGGTCAAGGAATTCGGCTGCCGCAACGTGATCTACAACGCGCACAAGCTCTATCTCGCCGACAGGAAGGACGAGCTGGACGCCGCGGGCCTCTGGGGACTGCGGCTGCTGTTCTCGACCGAGAGCGCGAGAGAGTGCGCCGAGGTCGCCAAGGGCTATCTCGGTCTGTCGGATTACCGTCCCAACGTTCTCACGCGCGGGCTCTATTACCGCGGGGTGGACTGACGATGCGCGTGATCCTGGCCTCCGGCTCGCCGCGCAGGCGCGAGCTGATGGAGATGCTCGGCGTGGAGGATCTGCTGGTCGTTCCCGCGAAAGGCGAGGAAAAGGCGGATCTCTCCCTCCCCCCGGCCGAGCTGGTGAAGACCCTCGCGGCCGCCAAGGCGCGCGAGGTCGCCCCGCAGGCTGCGGAGGGCGACGTCGTGATCGCGGCGGACACGATCGTATACTTTGATTCCCGCGTTTTCGGCAAGCCCCGTTCCCCCGCCGAGGCGGCGGAGATGCTCCGTACGCTTTCCGGGCAGACGCACGAGGTCTATACCGGCGTGTGCGTGATCCGCAGCGGGCGCGAGCTGCTGCGCGCGGACCGCAGCGCCGTGCGCTTCCGGGAGATCTCCGCGGAGGAGATCGCGGCCTACGTCGCGACCGGCGAGCCCCTGGACAAGGCCGGCGCCTACGGCGCGCAGGGCAAGGGCGCGCTTTTTGTCGAGCGGATCGACGGCGACTTTTTCAACGTCATGGGCCTGCCGCTGTGCGTGCTCGGCGAAATGCTAAAAGAGCAAGGAGTTGGACTTCTTTGAAAGAGTATCTGAAGAAATACGGCGTGCGCGTCGGCGTGATCGTGTTCTCGGTCGCGCTGATCATCGCCCTGTCCACCGCGGCGCGCGGCGGGCGGATCGGCCTCGTGCACAACGTCTCCGGCGTGCTGATCTCGCCGGTGCAGAAGGTCGTGAGCTCGGCCGTCAACTGGTTCGACACGGTCTACGGCTATCTGTACAAATACGACAGCCTGCTCGCGGAGAACGAATCGCTGCGCAGCCAGCTGGCCGACGCCCAGCAGTCCGCGCGCGACGGCATCGCCGCCTCGGAGGAGAACACGCGCCTGCGTCAGCTGCTGAACCTGCGCGAGAAGCATTCGGACTATGTGTTCGAGTCCTGCAAGGTCGTGCTATGGTCCTCGTCGAACTGGGCGCACTCCTTCACGATCTCCAAGGGCGCGAGCTCGGGCATCGAGCTCGGCGACCCCGTCGTGACCGAGTACAACGCCGTCGTCGGCCAGGTGACCGAGCTGGGCGAGACCTGGGCCACCGTCTCGACCCTCATCGACGTCGACATGAGCGTCGGCGCCTTTGTCGGCGATACCGGCACCTCCGGCATCGTCATGGGCGAGTATTCCTTCATGAAGAACAAGCAGGCCAAGCTGACCTTCCTGGCGGACGGCGCGCATATCTACGTCGGCGACGAGGTGCTGACCTCCGGCCGCGGCGGCGCCTTCCCGCAGGGCCTGGTCATCGGCACGATCACCGCCGTGCAGACCGAGGCCGGCGGCCAGATCGAATACGGCGTCGTCCAGCCCCAGGTGGTCTTTGACTCGCTCGTGCAGGTATTTGTCATCAAGGACTTTGAAGTGGTGGAATAAGGTGTTCTCTCGACTGATCAGAAAAGACTTTTTCAAGGACTTCCTCACGCCGCGCCGGATCAAGCGCATCCTCTG
>JAEEGL011102520.1_pt1 | contig 22852 bp, 20 predicted proteins | sample 9134231 | NCBI WGS metagenome assembly JAEEGL01 (sample SAMN16246548, study PRJNA631951) | gut metagenome | biome: gut microbiome; feature: rumen; material: fiber-attached | host: Bos | place: Iran: Karaj | collected 2018-10 | reverse complement strand
GTAAACAACTCGACATCACTTATGGTCAGACCTATAATTTCATGCTTGACATGAAAATTATCTTTCGGACTTTAACAGCATTTGTACAAAAAGAAAACGTATAAAAAAGTAACAAAAACTAAAATATGATTGTCCATAATTTTTACAAGGTAATTGGAAGGGTAAAAACGTTTTTACCTTTTTACCTTCTTACCTTTTTACCTTTATCTGTTAGTGCGCAGTACAACAACAGTGGTATCAGTGCAGGATTCTTTGACTCCAGCGAGAACAGCACCATCAATTTTTCGGATTTCCATTTACCACCATTAGCTGTATTGTTTGAAAATGCCAAACAGAGTCCTCAGATTCTGTCCTTCGAGAAAGCTCAGGAAATTGCCCAAGCCGAAGTTGCCAAGCAGAAACGTCACATTTTCTCGTATTTAAAAGGCCATGCCAGCTACAGTTATGGTAAGTCTGACATTTGGGGAAATAGCTCCAGTGAATATAACATGATTTTGCAGCAATATCAAGGCAAAGAGCAGAGTTATTGGAACGTAGGCGTCAATTTAGCCATACCAATAGAAGATATTTTAGATCTGAAGGCTGCTGTACACCGAAAAAAATTAGAAGTTGACAAAGCTATTATTGCTAAAGACGAGGCTTATGATCAATTGAAATTAAAGATCGCTACTTTATTTATTAAAATCACAAACGATTTAGTGGCGCTTAAGACAGCAAGTGAAAATGCAGCCATCTATCAAGGCGCAGGAGCCCTGAACTTAGAGGATTTTCATCAAGGTAATATGACTATTGAGAAGTTTGCAGACACCAAACGTTGGGAACAAGGTGCCGTAGCTACCTACCAAGGTCTCCAGACACAAATCACAACAGACATTATTACTTTGGAAATATTAACCCATACACCAATTCTTACAAACACCACGACGGACATCACTTTGAATAGCGGCATCTCGAAATCTGAAAAACAGATTCGAAAAGAGAACAAGGCCTTAGAAAAGAACATCCGCAAGACTGCAGAAGCAGAAGAAAAGCGTTTTCGCAAAATGGAACAAGCCGACCAAGCAGCTCAAAAGAAAGCTGCCAAACAGGCAGAGAAAGCAGCAAAGAAAAATAAATAACAACAAATACTCAGACAACTATGGATTTATTCAGATATATTGTACGCTTCTTATATAAGATTCGCTGGTATTTAGTGATTCTCCCACTCATTGCGCTCATTGTGGCTTGGTTTATGACCCGCAACATGGAGCGTATCTATGATGCCAACACCACCATCTATACGGGTATGATAACCGGTTACAATTTGGAAGGCGGATCTGGTACGGCTGGTGGCAACCAACAAACCAATATCACCAACCTAATATTAATTATCACAACTGACAATACCATTCACGAGGTGGCGCTCCGTCTGTTTGGCCGTTGTATGATGTATGGCAATCCTAACAAGGACAATAATTATATCTCAGCTCAGCACTTCCGTGAATTAAGTGCTTCGGTACCTGCTGATGTCAAGGCACTGATTAATCACAATAGCGAATCTGCTACGTATGCTAATCTTAAGGCATACGAAAAACCATCCATTGATAATTACCTATTTAGCATATTAAATTATCATCAATGGTTTGGCATTAATAGCATCACTTCTCGATTAAAAGTTCTTCAGCTCAACAAGAGTGATATTATAGACATTGGTTATTCTGCAAACGATGCTGGTATTGCATTCAACACACTTGACATTCTGAATGAAGTTTTTGCACGTCAGTATCAACAGCTGCGCTTTGGTGAAACCAACAATGTCATTAAATTCTTTGAGCGTGAAGTTGCCCGCCTTTATCGTATTTTGACCAATGCTGAGGATGACCTCATCCGCTATAATGTATCCAAACGCATCATCAACTATGGTGAACAAACAAAACAATTGTCAGCATTGGAAGCACAACAGCAGAATTTCCGCAACGACCAATTGATGAACTACACAACCTCCAAGGCGTTGATGGACTATTTAGAGCGCCAGTTAGGTAATCGTGCTCAGGTCATTCGTTCCAATAAGGAATTCACTAATCAAGTCAAGGACATCTCTCGTATCCAGTCCCGTATTTCCAACCTGCGTCTAATGACCAGTGAAGGAGGTGGTAATAATGCTGAGTCGCAACAAGAATTGGCCAAAGCACAACGTGATTTACAAGTTGCGACAGGACGTGTTACACAGCTAACAAAGGACATTGAAGCCTCCACATATAGCACGGAGACTGGTGTCAAGGCTAATGATATGCTTGAACGTTGGTTAGAACAACTTTTGCTTCTTGAGAAAACCAAAGCACAAATGACAGCAGTCGATATCATGAAGCAGAATTTGGACCAACAATATTTATTCTATGCGCCTATTGGTGCAACTTTGGACCGTAAGGCCCGCCATATTGGTTTCATTGAGGCTAATTATATTGAAATGCTAAAGGCTCTCAATTCAGCCCGTCTCCGTCAACGAAATTTACAAATGTCAACCGCATCATTGCGTGTGCTGAACCCGCCCATGTTCCCACTAAATGCTCAGCCTACCAATCGCATAATGATTTTATTGGGAGCATTTATGTTGGCATTTATGTTTACGGCTCTCTATTTCTTCATCATTGAGTTACTTGACCGTACGCTTCGTGACCGCATGCGCTCAGAACGCATCACCAAGGTTCCTGTCATGGGCTGTTTCCCCAAAGAGAGTAATTTGCGCTATCGCCGATTCAACAAGACCATTGCCGACATGGCACTCAAACAGTTGAGCAAAGCATTGCTGCCCCGCTTTAAAGAAGGTGAGCAAAATGTACTCAACCTGCTTTCTACAGACTCTGGTAATGGCAAGAGTTACTTGGCTCAGGAATTGGAGAACTATTGGATTTCCATTGGTCTACAGGTACGTCGTTTGACCTACGATGAGGACTTCCTGGCAGAAGACAGTAAATTTATCCTTGCCAAGAACATCAAGGATCTATGCCCGGATATACTCCCTGACGAAATAGCTATTATTGAATACCCCAACTTAGATGACAATTCCATCTCTCCAGCCCTATTGAATATGGGCACAGTCAACCTGATGGTGACTCGTGCAAACCGCACCTGGAAGGATGTTGATCAGAAGGCGCTTAATGAAATACACAATCAGTTAGATGAAGCGCACAAAGACAGCCTCTTCATGTATCTGACTGAAGCCAGTCGTTATGCTGTTGAAGAATTTGTCGGTCAGTTGCCGCCATACACCAAATTCAACAACTTCGTCTATCGCATGTCACAGTTGGGCTTAACTGCTGTTGAAAACGAACACGCAAAGTAATGGCAAATACGGCGTTTAAGACATACGCAAACGAACACGGAGGAAGAGTATTACTACTCCTCCTCCTGTTTTTGCTGGCTATTTACATGTTTATTAATGCAGGATTTCCTGCATTTGCAATCATCTGTTTCATTCCTCTGATAGCATTACTTGTTATCACCTCATTCCGCTATAGAATGATTCTATTTTGGACATTAATTATCATTAACTATATTGTCGGATGGAAACATTTTCCTCATAGTGGAATACCTACGTCTTTATATAATGAAGCACTGGAAATTATTCTATTAGTAATGGTAATTATTGATGTCAAAGAAAGTCGCTTTGAACGATTAGGAAACATCATGTTTTTTACCTTACTAATATGGTGCGTTTTTTGCACATTAGAGGTTCTCAATGACACCTGCGGTATAGGAATTGATGTTGCGAGATGGTATCCTTCTGCACGCCAAATGGCTTTTCAAATTATGTACTGTTATATTGTTTTTACCCTATATATTACAAATCCAAAGATTCTTAATAAATACCTATTTGTATGGGGAGGACTTGCCTTATTTGCCGCATTTTGGGTTTGGAAACAATCAACTTTAGGACTAACTGCAAAAGAAACTGCATTTATTTACGGTCCAGGCAGTCGTACTCACCTTTTACAAGCAGGCACACTTATCCGATATTTTTCGATTTATAACGATGCTGCCAATTTTGGTATCGGTATAGCGTCCACAGCTGTTGCATTCATCATATTTGGCATTACTGCAAAAATCAAAAAATACAAATATTTCTTTTTTATTGTTGGTGCCGCTTGTGCATGGGCCGTGTTCCCTTCCGGAACACGAACAGCTATAGCGTGTTTGATGGCAGGATTTATGGCCTATATTTTCCTATCCAAATCCTTTAAGATTGCAATACCATTTACCATTATTTTTGCCCTTTTTGCCTTTATGCTTGTTTTTACGACAATCGGCAATAACAATCAATCAATTCGTCGCATGCGTACAGCTTTTAACAAGAATGATGCTTCCGCCGATATTCGTAAAATCAATCAAAGAGCCATGAAGAAATATTTGGCAGAAGCTCCATGGGGTATCGGCATGGCAGTCGGTTACAAAAATGTACCAGCAAACAACAAATACACTTTTATGGCTACAGTAGCGCCTGACTCTGAATATGTTTATATTTGGATACATACAGGTGTTATAGGAATCACTACGTTTCTCATCTTAACTTTTCTAATGTTAGCAGGTGCATGTTGGATCGTCTTTTTTACTTTAAAAAGCCCATCTTTACGAGGAATTGGCGCAGGTCTTTGTTGTGCCTTTGTCTCTCAGCAATTAGGAGGTTATGGAAACCAAGTGCTGATGCAATTTCCGAATTGTTTAGTATTCTATGGAGGTCTGACCATCGTCTATATATTGCCACATATTGAAAAAGAATGGATAGAATTTGAGAACGAACAACTTGCCATACAAGAAGAGAAAAAAAGACTAAAACTTGAAAAGAAAAAGCAATCCCGTGTCAAATTGACATCAAAATGGATATAACGTTATCTATCATTACTATCAATTACAATGGCTTTAAAGACACCAGCGAATTGATAGAAACATTACCTTTAGAGGATGATACTATAGAGGTAATCGTAGTAGATAATGCTTCTAAAGAAGACGAAGCTACCATCATTGAGCAACGTTATCCTCAAGTTCAGGTGATTCGTTCAAATAAAAACTTAGGCTTTGCAGGAGGCAATAATCTCGGCATTAAAGCCGCTCGTGGCAAATTCCTTTTCTTCATCAACAATGATACCGTATTCAGACCTCATACATTAGACTTCCGACTTCTCACCAACCGTTTAGAATCATCAGAAAAGATTGGAATAGTCTGTCCCAAGATTCGGTTTACATGGGGAGATAATCCTATACAATATGCTGGCTACACCCCACTCTCCCGTATCACCATGCGTAATGAAGCTATTGGCTGTGGAGAATCTGACCATGGACAATATGACACAGCTCATCCTACGCCGTATGCTCATGGTGCAGCTATGATGGTCAAACGTGAAGTGATTGAGAAGGCAGGTCTCATGCCCGAATGCTATTTTCTCTACTATGAAGAATTAGATTGGTCTATGATGATTCGCCGTGCAGGTTACGACATCTGGTATGAGCCTGCCGTAACCATTTATCACAAAGAAAGTCAGACTACAGGCCAAAATTCTACACTGAAGAGCTATTACATGACTCGCAATCGACTATTATTTGTAAGACGTAACGACGCAAGCTTCTCTCGCTACTTATCATATTTTTATCTGATATGCATGGTCGCATGCAGAGATCTTCTCAAATATTCTCTCCAACGCCGCTTTGATTTGGCAAAAGCATCACTTTTCGGTGTTCGCGACTTTATTTCTCTAAACTCTAAACGCTAAACTCTAAATTTTCGTGTAAGTATGTCTTTCTGGAATATTTTTACATATATAGATTGGATCATTTTTATATGGTGCGCAATTACAGTGCTGTATTTGGGATTCTTTGCTTTCACATCTCTTTTTGCAAGGCATAGCGAAACTCCTAAGGCCAAGAATCAGAACCGATTCATCATTTTGATACCATCCCATAAGAATGGAAAAAGTGTATTGTTGACGGTCAATTCCATCTTAGGCCAGACCTACCCTCAGCGTATGTTCGATGTCACAGTTATTGCCGACCATGAAGATGAAATCACCATGTTTCATTTGGCTCAACAGCCAGTCACCTTGCTAACACCTAATTTTGAAAAAAGTTCAAGAATAAAATCTCTCCTATTAGCAGTTAACAATCTGCCTCAATTCAAAATCTACGACGTCGCTATTATCTTAGATGCCGGTGATGTAGTGGAACCTGAATTTTTGGAGCAGATAAATGATGCCTACGAGTCTGCCGGGACAAGGGCCATTCAAGCCCACAAACTGTCTTTCAATCGTGACACTGTTTCAGCCCGTCTCTCTGCAATTTTCGAAGAAATCAACAATTCTATTTTTAGGCGTGGACATATTAGTATCGGATTACCTTGCACGATGCAAAGTTCTGGTAATGCCTTTGACTTTACATGGTTGAAGGATTATTTGCAATATGCTAAACAAAATTGGTCTGATAAAGAAATGGAAGCCGTTTTAACCCGCCAGCATATCTATATTGACTTTTTCGACAAGATTTTTGTTTATGGTGAAAAGGCTCGTCAAGCCGAAGAATTCAATCGCCAGCATCGAAGTTGGATTTTATATCAATGGAAGACATTTATTCACAATGTTCGCTATCTTCCGACTGCTATCGTTAATCGTAACTATGATTTATTGGACAAGTTTCTCCAATGGATGCTGATTCCTCGTATGATTATGATGACCATCATTCTTTTTATGTGCGTCATTACCCCATTCTTCTATTTTACAACAGCCATAAAATGGTGGGCACTTTTTGCTATTATCCTTTTTATTTTTGCAGTAGCGACCCCCAACTACTTAGTTGATGACAAATGGAACAGCACTTTCTTTAAGATTCCTGTGGTATTTCTGAGTTCAATCCTCCAAAAGTTCAAGTGGGGTAGAAAAATCATCGATGTCGTTAATCTCAAACAATAAACAACATCTTTATGCTTTGGCATCTTATCCATATTATCGACATTCTTTTATGGCTCCTATTGGCAGCCTCTACCCTTTATATTCTCTTTTTTGCATTAATATCGACTCTTTGGAAGAAACGCATTGATGATTTCACGCTTTTTTTAACTGACCAAAAGTTAGCTATGCGCAAGAAAGAATATTTCACATATTTAGTACTCTACCCAGCTTATAACGAAGATCGTGTCATCGTTCCTTCTGTCCGGGCATTTTTAGCTCAATACTATCCATACAACGCATTCCATGTAGCAGTTATCTCTGACCACATGCAGCCAGAGACTAACAAAATTTTGAGCGAACTTCCCATCACTCTATTGCAGCCTGTCTTTGAAAAGAGCAGCAAAGCCAAAGCCATGCAGTATGCAATGAGCCAAATTAAAGAGGAATATGACTATGTTATTGTGATGGACGCAGACAATGTGGTCAATTCTGATTTCCTCCAGAAATTAAATGAATCCTGTGCTCATGGATACAGGGCCATCCAGTGCCACCGCTGTGCCAAAAACAGCAATAATGATGTTGCCGTTCTTGATGGTGTGAGTGAAGAAATCAACAACACCATATTCCGTAAGGCTCACAACCGTATCGGTTTATCATCAGCCCTTATTGGTTCTGGTATGTGCTTTGAATACAAATTATTTAAGGAGAATATTGTTAAGTTATCCTCTGTTGGAGAAGACAAGGAATTAGAAGCTCATCTCCTACTACAAAAGGTTTTCATCAAATATGAACCAGACATTCATGTTTTTGATGAGAAAGTATCTAACAAGGATAATTTCCAGAAACAGCGTCTTCGTTGGATGACCGCCCAGATTCAGAGTTTACTGATGCAATTACACTATCTCCCTCATGCCATTATGACATGCAACTGGGATTTTATCAACAAGACTATCCAGCAGGCCCTTATTCCTCGTTCCATGCTGGTTGTAGGAGCCTTCGCTATGTCTATCTTTATGACTATCTTTTCCTTGTTGTTCTCGAATAATTGGTATATAAAATGGTGGTGTCTATTTCTGGCGATTTGTCTCTCTTTATATCTGGCTATTCCCAAACAACTCCGTAGTCACACGGTGTTTGGAAAAATATTATCAGTACCTATTCTTGTTTGGAAGATGGTATTGAATATTCCCAAAATAAAACGAAAAAGTACTGATTTCATTCATACTTCTCACGACAAATGAGCGAAAGAGTACATAGAAGTATCATGAATATTAAGGTGGGAATGCTATTTTACGTTCTCTCTTTATTCTTGGCATTCTTCTCACGTAGGATTTTTCTGGACTGCCTTGGTGCTGAATTCATTGGCTTGACAGGTATGCTCATGAATATCATGAGTTTTCTGAGTGTAGCAGAATTAGGCATCGGAACCAGTATCGTTGTTTTTCTCTATAAACCTTTACAAGAAGATAATCATGAGAAAATCAACGAAATCATGTCGATATTGGCATTCCTATATCGTTGTATTGGTTTCATTATCGGTATTATTGGCATCATTGTCAGTTTTTTTTTCCCATGGTGGTATAATAATCTCACAGCAGGGCTTCCATTAGTTTATTTTGCTTTTTATTCCTTCCTTGGTTCTTCTGTAGCAGGCTACATTTTCAATTACAAACAATTGTTAGTTGCAGCAAATCAGAAACAATACCTGGTTAATTCATACTTTCAGACTATTGGCATTGTCCAAAGCATTACTCAGATTCTGCTTGCATATTATTACCGCAACCTATGGCTTTGGGTTGTTGTTGGGTTAATATTTACCATCATAGGCATCATTGTTTTTAATCATCGCATCCAGCAACTATACCCCTGGCTTCATGTTGATTTGAAGAAAGGACGTAAGAATTTAAAAAAATACCCTGAAATTCTGAAGAAGACCCGTCAGATTTTTATTCAAAAGATTAAAGATTTTATTCTTTACCGCAGCGATGAGATCATGGTAGGCATGTTCGTCTCTGTTATCAAGGTTGCCTTCTATGGAAATTACACCATGATTATCAACAAACTCAATTTCATGGTAAATATATTATCGGAAGGTCTGAGTGCTGGTATCGGCAATCTTTTGGCAGAAGGCGACGAACGTAATATCATGAAAATCTTTTGGGAGCTAACCGCTGCACGTTTCCTAATTTTAGGAATTATTATCTTCTCGCTCCTGTTATTTTTTCAGCCATTTATCGGCTGTTGGTTAGGAACAGAATATCAACTAAGCGATATCATTGTTTATCTTGTTATATTTAATCTCTTCATACGCTATCAAACTGCTGCAGTATATATTTATCTAGGCTCTGCAGGACTATTTTCCGACGTATGGGTATCTTGGACAGAATTGATTGTCAATATCTCCGTCACTCTTCTGCTCGCGCCCACCTATGGTATTGCAGGCATCTTAGCAGGAAAGATTATCAGTTTTGGCTTTATCAGTTCTTTTTGGAAGCCATACTACCTATTCTCCCAAGCATTCCATAGAAGTGTTTGGGAGTATTGGCGAGGTATGGCACCCTATTACGCCATCTTCGTCATTTTTACAATATTGACAATATGGCTTAAGCAGACTGTCATTGATTTACATTCAGACTCAATTCTCTCGTTAGCTATCTTCGGTTCCATAATATCGATTCCTCTCTTTGTAGTTTTCTTCATTCTGTTGTTTCAATTTACGCAAGGAATGAAATATTTTGTTGCTCGAAAGCCCTTAGTATACAAAATTCTAAATCATATCACATTTTAATTTGAGCCTATGATAAAAATAATTGTTATATTCCCACACTTTGGGAAATTACCACCACAATACAAAATGTGGCGTGCCTCAGCACTAAGTAATACTAACATTGACTTTCTGTTTTTCACAGATTGTGAAGTTGAGCCGGACAAGAACATCATAGTGCACAAGATTGCTTTTGACGACTTCAGGCAAATGGTGCAAAATAAGTTTGATTTTCCAATCGTACTTGATCGTCCGTATAAGATATGTGACTACCGACCAGCCTTTGCATATATTCTCTCTAATTATATACAGGGTTATGATTTCTGGGGCTGGGGAGACCTGGATGTCGTATATGGTGATATACGCCATTTTGTCACTGATGACATATTATCTCGATACAAGATGATTTCTGGTTACGGACATTTTACACTTTATAGTAACGATGAATATACCAACACCTTCTTCATGAAAGAAGTCGACGGCTATGTTAGTTACAAAGACGCTTTTACCCAACGACGGTCGATGTATTTCGACGAGTATGAATACAAAGGGTTCGGTGATAAGTGGCGTGGCTGCCATCCTAAAGACTGTTGGTTAGAATGGCCTTTCGACAATGCCTCCAAGCCCAAGCAGTCATACCATTTTAATAGCTTGACACGTGGATGGCAGCAAGTCATCTTTGAACATGTCGGTAACAAACTATATATGCTACGTTTTAATAATGGTCAGTTGGAAAAGAAAGAATCACTCTATGCTCATTTCCAGCATCGAGGATTTATGAAAGACCATGTCACCGACTATAGCCATTTTCTCGTAACACCCAACGCCATCATCGATTATCCCAAGCATTTTGTCAATATTCGTCTCCGCTGGTACTGCCGCAACCGTTCACTGACGACCAAGTATTACCAATGGAAAGATCGCATCCTGTGGAAATTGGGACGAAGTTAGTATAAACAACAAATAAGTATAACTGAGATTATGAAACTTGCTGTATTAACATGTGGTATGCTCCCTATTCCCGCAGTACAAGGTGGAGCGGTCGAAAACCTGATAGATTTCTATCTGGAATATAATAACATTCATCAGCTTCATGACATTACCGTATATAGTCCTTGGGATTCGAAAGTAAATAATCACTCTGCACTTTCTTCTAAAGTGAATCATTATGTCTTTATTGATGTCACCAGTTTTAAGGCAAGGATAGCTAGGAGATTTTTCAAGTTCTTCCATACTAATGAGCATTACAATTATTTTATTGAATTTTACTTTGAAAAAGTCTATGCCGATATAAGAAAGAAAGATTATGACTATATCCTATTAGAGAATTGTCCAGGTTTTGTCTATAAATTATCCTTGAGAGATTATAAAAAAATCATCATGCACCTACACAACGACGGTCTGAATAATCATTCAAAACATCATGATGTTATTATTAAAAACCTTACCAAAACAATCACAGTTTCAGACTACATCAGAAGCAGAGTTGCCACTCTTCAACCCGCCCCGAAAAAGATTCAAACTGTGCATAACGGCATTGACCTCAAGAACTTTGCACAAAAAGGACATTCACTTATCAACCGTAAGAAAATAGGTTTTTCCGAAGAAGATTTTATTATTGTGTTTAGTGGACGTATCAATAAAGAGAAGGGAGTATCTGAACTTATTGAGGCAATGCTCATACTAAAAGACCAACCACAAATAAAACTGATGATTATCGGTGGAACTTTTTTTGGAAACACAACAGGAGATGATGACTTTATAAAAAAACTGAAAGAAAAAGCTTTACCGCTGAAAGAGAACATTGTCTTTACTGGTTTTATTCCATATGAACTGATACCTCAATACCTCAATATTGCTGATATTGCCGTTATACCCTCCATTTGGAATGATCCCTTCCCCACCACTGTTTTAGAAGCACAGGCCATGGGATTACCCATTATTGCGACCAATCGAGGGGGCATTCCTGAGGAAGTTACTGAAGCTAATGCCATTCTACTTGATATTGACGAACGTTTTGTCATCAATCTTGCTCAAGCTATTCTTGACCTTTATAAACATCCTGAAAAACGAGAACAAATGGCTACAGCATCACTCAAGCACTCTAAACAATTCGATAGAAACAATTATGCAAAAAACTTCTTTGCTGCATTAGAAGGATTATAGTAGCAAAACCTACGACCTAATAATCGCATGATTCTTTTTGTTTATTCTATATTTTCCCATCATCAAAGGGAAATACTTTTCTATTGCTATAATAATAGGAATGAATAAAACTATTATCAAAGCAGCAAAAGCAATATCGAAATATGACGCAGAAACAAACTCAAAAATCAACGATATAAACAGTTTGTGAAATCCCAGTATAATAATTGTGCCCCGTGATATAACGGCAATAGTTTTCGTAGCATGTCCAAGCATCTTGGAAACAGAAAAAATCATCAAACTGCCCGATACTCCTCCCATAAGGAACCAAAACATATTACCACCATATTCACAACGATGTAATCCAACGCTTCCATTATAAAAACAACTAAAAAGTACCGAAAGCAATCCGCTGAACAAACAGAATACAAGAATTATTTTGTTGTTCATCTCAATAAATATACTCTTATAATTTCGCACAAATATTCCAATAGCATAAAAGGGGTAAGCAGTACATACATCTACTATTGCATTAGGTTCTTTCAAAAAAAAGGGGAAGGCCGAAAAATCAATATTATTATAAATGTATGCAAATACCAACATGATGAGTGACTGGAAATAGAATAGTTTTGAGGATGAACAATATTGAAAGATGATTTTGAGTATAATCAGAGTATATACGAACCAAAGATTATCAAAACCAGAAACCATTCCAAATATAATGTTGCGTATAAACCAATATATTTCTATCGGAGAAAAATCTCCTGTAATAAGAAGTAGGATGCAATGAATTATGAAATTTAATGTAGCAATCATCAACATCGGGACAACTAAGTTATACCATATTTTTTTCCAAAACAGCTGTACATCATTTTCTTTCTTCGACAGAAAGCCAGAAATGATAAAAAATAATGGCATATGAAAAACATAAATAAATTTTTCACCAATAGAATAAAAATGTCCCAAAACGACCAGATAAATGCCCAAGACCTTCATCCAATCAATCCATTCTAATCGATTATCGCTCACTAACACCATAATCAACCGCAATACTATATTAAATCCTTGGTAAAATAATTTTATCACCTACCATCAACTGGAATTTCTTGGTAAAGCAATTAATCATACCCGAACCTGCAAAGAATGTCATTTCACCAAAATAAATTTTTCCTTTCACGTTATACAAATCGACTCTTACCTGCGGAAAGCCCTGGCCAATAGTTTCTGCAATTTCTATCATCTTCTCATAATTCTGAGGACGTGGTATATCTCTACATTCCACAGAATCGGCAAAATACTGACGTATAGGTTGCCATGTATAAACATCATGTGGATCTATAACAGATTCGTGTGTAGATGCTCCGTCGCTTTCCATACCACGGCCATAACATACAAAAACATATTGCGCTTTGCCATCCGTACAAAGAATCTTGTAATCAACTGTAGAAGCTGATGAAAATTCAGCATCTTCATCCATTTCAATAAGACTCTCTGCCATTACGCGGGGTTTTATAGGAATATAATGAGGCTCGCACGATGCATAGCCATAGCGTACAGCCAAATGTTTGTTCATGAAGTTAATTACCTTATCTTTATCCATTTTACTTTTGTCGGGCACAATAAAGGTACTTCCACAGTCATGTGTACACTTCAACACGAATTTATCAGGCAACTTGTCGAAATTAATATCTTCAACATGCTCCCAAACTCCATAACACTCTGTCAAAATATCATTTAGTCCAAGACTTTCAATATATTTACGAACCTCATATTTGTCAGAGTATTCCGTCCACTTTGAAGTATCTGTCATGGCAGCAAGCCATGTCAACTTTTCATTCCACGTACGCGGATTCTTCCATGGAAATTTTTCCCTGTAAAAGCGGTTCCATTTCATATCGAAGGCCTTTTTCCGGTCGGTATCAACTATATGCTTCCATCTATCCGTTGGTTTGACATAATGGATGAAATACAATGCCTTTAACGATCTAACTGGATGTAAAAATGACTTGGCGCGCAGCCGGAATTTATAAGAAAGATTCATACAACACAAATTTATATTACCATGTAAAAAACTTAAGTAAAGGCTTCAGGCCAATATATTTCAGATAACCAGACTTAAAGGCACGCCAAAAAACGACAGGTTTATCTTTATATGGAATTTGGTAGCCTGTATAAAACACCTTACTCAGCGTATAACCCAAGAACCTGTGTATAATCGGCTTATGACTGAAGTGCAACAATTCATCCGCAACGGTAAGGTAACAATCCATATTTCGGCGAGCATATTTTTTCCCCACAGTTGATGATGACCACACTCGATGTCTTACAAATGATTGTTTCAGACAAAAAATCGAGGAGCTACTCAACATCAGGATTGTCGTAAACAACTCATCCTCATGAATGATACCAGGATAAAATTTAAGACCAATATGCTCTAAATAATCGTGATTTATCAGCAAAAGCCATACCACAGAATTATATGAGTAAGTCTCAAGTAGTAGGTTGAGCAAGGTTTCACCATCATACTTCTTATTCTCTTCTACATATTTCGTGCTATGTAATGACGTAGGAATACTTCTATGATCATCCACAAACAAATCCCTATCAAAAAAAACAAAATCAGCTTGGTTGCGCTTGGCATAATCATAACACGTCTGTAGCACATCTGGACCACTCAATATATCATCAGAGTCCATCATATAGATATATTCCCCCTTCGCATGTCGTAATGCCACATTTCTTGCGGCAGACTGTCCTTGGTTATCTTGTGAGAAAAATATAATACGAGAATCCTTTTGCTGATATTGTTTAATGATCTCCTCACTATTGTCAGTCGAACCGTCATTCACTGCAATAATCTCTATTTCCTTTAATGACTGATAAAGGATAGAGTCAAATGCCTCCTCTAAATAAGGAGCAACATTATATATTGGCAGTATGATGCTAATTTTAACCACTTAATATTTTTTCTCATCATTAATTATTTGCAAAATTAAATATTTTTTTCGACAAATCAAAAATAAAAAGACAAATTAATAAAAAACAAAACTTTTCTAAGGATTTATTTTGTTATTTTAATACATATTCGTATATTTGCACATCATATATGAAATCAAGACACGAACAATAGCAAATAAAAACAGGCAACATGACAAATAATTCTCTTACACATATCAAGCAGGCTACACTTATTGTAATGTGTATAATGAATTTAGTTTATATGCATTACACCATCATAACGACTAATAGTCCAGAATATCCACTTGACGGTACATCATCTATTGACAATATAACTGGTATTTTTATTGATATATTTATTGTTTTTTTTATTACAAGCCTGCTAACATTAGGAAAATTCAAGCCAACTATAGCAACTACTTTTATTGTGACCTATCTATGGTCATTCTGTAACATATTATACTCCCGTTTTTTTAACTCCTACTTGACCGTTTCTGCCATTGGGCAAGGGACATCATTATTCGACCCATTAGTTTTTAACGCTGTGTTATGTGGCTTTAAATGGCAAGATTTATTTTTCATCATAGAACTTATCTTTTTTATCTTAATATACAAAAAAACTAAAACGGCAGGAACCTATCGTACTATCATCACCTTATGCTTATCTGCCCTATTGCTCATTCTTTTCGACATGACAGCTCATTTCATTTATTGTTATTCTATACCAGAATGCCGTTATTATTCATATTATAAAAAAAGGATTATTTCCCGCCATTTCGATGAACACGGCAGGTTATGCGAACCTATCATTACAACCTTCCACCGCAGTTGTTTAAGAACGCTCTATTATGACATTGTCGAAGATTTTAATGGCAAGAAGGAACTTTCTGGTAGTCAGAAAGCATCAATTGCCGAGGCTGTAAAGGAAAGCTCAAAAAGTATGATACCATTTAGTGACTCTGTCAATTATAATAAAAATATTATTTTCATTATTGTTGAATCCTACATGTCATTCTCTTCTGACATGAAGGTCAAAGGAAAAGAAATCACTCCATTTCTCAATTCTCTTCGGCATGATAGTTCGACCTACTACAACGGTCATATGGCTCCTAATATTACATTAGGAGAATCATCTGATGGGCAATATATCTACATGACGGGCCTCCTTCCACTCAAATCTGCCATTACTGTCTCAAAAGCAAAAAACAAGGTCCTTCCTGGTATGCCTAAATTGTTAGAAAAACTGGGGTTCAAATCAAGAATGATAATACCGACACAGCCATCCCTCTGGAACCAATCTACCATGTGCCAACAATATGGTTTCCATCAACTTTTCTCAGCCAAAGACTATGGTGACAAGACTCAACAAGAATTGAATGACCATGAAGTATTCGAACTCGCAAGTAAAATAGACAACCAAAACAAGTGTAAAAAGACTTTCTCTGTTATTTTGACTGTTTCAATGCATTACCCCTATACAGAACCGATAGACAAATCATTTAAACTTGAAGACAGCAACTTGTCTACAGAACTTAAAAACTACTTAATTGCATGTCATTATACTGATAAGTGCATACATGATTACATTAACCATCTGAAGACATCTGGGCTTTATGATAAGAGCTTGATTATTATTACAGCTGACCATCATGTCCACAGTACCGATTTTGGCTCAGGTATCAGCAACGAATTGCCATTATATATCATTAACAGTGGCATTGACAACCAAAAGTCCTGGCACGGTCCATGTAACCAAATAGATGTCTACACGACCCTTATGAATATTTTAAACATAGAAACAGAATGGTGTGGATTGGGGCATTCACTTTTGTCACCAAATTACCAGAGCTCCCTAAACGACAGCAAATGGGATGTCTCCGAGTGGATTTTAAGGAACAATTATTTTAATAAATAATTTAGAGCTATGTTTCTTAGTAGCAAACAAATAAAGTTTTTAAGTATTATATTAATATCATTATCTCTATCTATTATTTGGTTAATTAGGCCTATCAATAACCATGTTGATTATAGAGACAAACAATTTTATATTGCACATGCCGGAGGGGAAATTGACGGTTACAATTATACGAACAGTAAAGAAGCAATATTACAATCAATAAACAGGCAATACAAATATATAGAACTTGATTTAATACCAAATAGCGACAGCATTCTTCTTTGTATGCATGATATTAGGTCATTTAACCAAATGACTGGTTTTGGAGATTCCGATGTTTTTCCTAAAGATTTTAAATCACGTAAAATATATAATAAATACACTCCCATTACTCTTGATGAAGTCTTAAAAATACGTCAAAAACGACCGTTTATACTTGTCACTGACAAAATAGACGACCCTGTAACACTAAACAAATATTTTGTAAAGGATAAAAGAAATCTTCTTGTAGAAGCATTTACATGGCAACGATATACAGAACTTAAAAGATTTGGCTATTTACCCATGATGGCATTCTACAATAAGAACATTTTCCACTACATTTATTTCTGTTTAAGGAGCAAAAGCCATGTAAAATGGATTACCACTTCAGCATATAACTATTCTGACATATTAAAGCTCAGAATATTAAAAAGGCTATTTGGTGTCAAAATTGCTTATGTACCTCAAAATTCCAAAGAAGATTTCTTTAAACAATATATCGGCAATGAATTTGATTTAATATACTTCTAAAAATCTCTATTACCGATATTTATACGAATCTACAATCCCCAATACTATTCATACAGTCTATCATTTAGCCAATTTGTCAATTCATCCAACGCTGATTTGCGATATTCAGAAGTAAATTGACATACCCAGCCATGTCCACCAGATGGATAAATAAAAAGTGATACAGGACGTTTCTTAGCACGCATCGCATCATGAAAACGAATAGAATTTTGAGGGATAGCAGCCTTATCATCACTTGTAACGGCAATGAAGGTGGGAGGTGTTTTTTCAGAGACATGCAGTTCATTGCTAAATTGGTATTCCAATTGTATAGAAGCATCTTTTCCTAATAGCTGATCATGTGAGTCCATATGGGTCAGCTCTTTCTTCATAGAAATGACAGGATAGAAAAGGATTCCAAAGTTGGGACGAACAGAATCGTTATCAGTGACCAACATCGTTGACGCGAGATGTCCTCCAGCAGAGAAACCCATAATGCCGACATTATCTTTATTGAAATGCCATTCGTCTGCCCGACATCGCATTACCCGAATGGCTTCAGCGGCATCAGTCATGGGTATCCGATAATCGCCTTTCGGCATTTTATATTCTAACATTGCGACTGTGTATCCTCGCTTAAAAAAGTAAGGAAACCACAGATATCCCTCATGCCATTTTTTCAAATAACAGTATCCACCACCGGGACATATAACAACTGCGCCATAAACCTTATTATTATTAAAAGCCGGTAGAACATGCAACATGGCTCCATGAGGTAACTGTACATGGACAATTGATTTCACGGCAATAATAGCACATACAGACAACAAGACAAGCAACGTGACGGACGTACAAATCAATATTTTTTTCATTCTTAGAAACTGAAACAGATGCTGTTTAACAATATTTTGTATCAAATACTCTGCAAATATAGTGATTATTTGGAAATAAAGTCGTAAATTTGCAAAAATATGCGTATATATTCTTAGCAACACTAGAAAAATGAAAAGAATGCTACAATGTCTTATGATTGCATTATGTATATTTACTTTATACATTACCATGAATCGTACTCCCCTATTTGTAGAAATGAACAAGCAGACACTCTATGTAGGAATGCATGATTTATGGTATGGTTGTTCTACGGATGACAAAGCACATGCACTATGGATTGACGATGATAGTAGCGAAGGCGTCTTTACCGTCAAAAAAATAGCTGATGAGGTTGGTATTCAACCGGCCTTTGCCATCATTGCGGACAAGATGACAAAGGCGGTTGCTGACTCTTTGGCATACTGGCAAAGGCAAGGAGCAGGCATCGTCCTGCATGGATTACGTCACGAGCGGTGGGAAGATTGGAGCGAAGCACAAATTGAAGAAGACATGCAGAATAGTTATCAGCGGCTCTCTGAACAAGGATTTGACACCACCCATATTTTAAAACTGGTCGTACCTCCTCATGGCTGCAACACCAGAGCTATACGTCAGGTTATTAAACGACAAGGGTGTCAGATGATATCTGGAGCCAGTCTCGTAAACCCAGACAGGCATGTATTCCAACTTGGACGTATCGCTATCACGCCTCATACCGACATAGAAACCATGCGGCAACTATTGAAGAAAGCCTACGGTAGAAAAGCATTCGTTATTTTCAGCACACACTCATCCATACCGACCTGGTTCTCAGAAGAAAAAACCAAAGAAGTTCTTTTGACAGCCAAGGAAATTGGCTTCAAATTTGATTTTTATGAGTGATTTATTTGGTTGAGTAATAGAAATTTACTATCTTTGCAGAATATTAGCACCAAGAAATATTAAAAATTATGGAAAGAAACGATATTTTAGCCCGCATTCAGGAAGTATTCCGTGACGAATTAGAAGTAGACGATTTGGTATTAACCGATGAAACTACCGCTGACGATGTAGAAGAGTGGGATTCTTTGTCGCATGTTCAGCTGGTCGTTGCATTGGAGAAAGCATTTAACATCAAATTTACCTCACGCGAAATCCTGTCATGGGATAATGTCGGTGATTTGGTTGACTGTATCGGAAAGAAACTCTAACTGAAAGATGGTTGTCAACTCTCTGGCTTTTCTGTGGTTCTTTCTCGTGGTAATGGTAGTCTACTACCTGTGCCAATCGAAGAAACAAGTACAGAATCTATTTCTTTTGGCATGTTCCTATTGGTTCTATGCCCAAATAGACATCAAGATGTCAGGCTTGCTTGCCATCTTGACCATGACATTCTGGCTAATTGGATGGGGGATTGGAAAAGCCATTGAACAGGAAAAAGAGAAACAAGCCTCACGACTGACCACGCTAAGTGTCATAGTGGGTATTGGCGCTTTGTTTTATTTCAAATATCTTGATTTCTTTATAGGATCGTTTGTAAAAGCAGCCAATGTTATTGGTCTGCACCTATCATGGACGGCACTTCACTTGGTGGTACCTGTCGGTCTCAGCTTTTTCACTTTTAAGTTGATGAGCTATACGCTCGACATCTATCATGGCAAGATGGACCACGAGAAGAATGTTTTGAATTTTGCCAATTTCATCGCTTTCTTCCCTACTATTCTTTCTGGCCCTATTGACCGACCGAAGCCATTCCTGAAACAGCTTTCACAAAGTCGTCTGTTCAGTTCTAACAATCTGATGCTCGGCTTTAGACGGATCCTTTGGGGTATGTTCATGAAAATGTGCATCGCCGACCGGTTAGACCTATATATCAGTGCTGTATGGAACAACTTCGAGCACCATTCAGCCCTCTCGATTATCTTTGCCTCTCTACTCTATCCTTTCCAAATGTATGCCGACTTCAGCGGCTATAGTGAAATGGCCATTGGCGTTTCCCTCATGTTAGGATTCAAAGTATCCGAAAACTTCAAACGTCCGTTCTTCACCATCAACATCGCACAATACTGGAGTCGTTGGCATATGTCACTGACCAGTTGGCTGACGGACTATGTGTTTATGCCCCTAAACATCAAGTTACGTGACTGGGGAACGAATGGCACCATTGCAGCTATCATGCTTAATATGACCTTTATCGGCATGTGGCATGGAGCAGACTGGACCTTTTTCCTCTTTGGAATCTACCATGGATTATGGTATATCCCATTGATGGTCAGTGGGCAATTCTTCAAGAAAACGAAGATCAAGGTCAATCAGCTTGGTTGGCCCACTTGGCCCTTCGTTCTAAAGATGGTTGGCAACTATCTGGTGGTGACCTTTGGACTCATGCTCTTCCATTCAAATAACATTGGAGAATTTTGGCATATACTTTGTCGGATACCAGAGGCATGGAATGGCGGGCTGTTCATCGACATGCCCACCTTAGTCAACGCGACTTTCTGTTCTATTGCCCTTATCTATGTTGACATTCAGGAGGAATGGTTCGCCAAGAAGCAGCTCTATCTCCCCCATTTCGCAGAGAAATGGCGTTGGGAACTGACCGTAGCAATAGAAATCATTGCGATCCTCCTGTTTGGTATCTTTGATAGTAACCAATTCATTTATTTCCAGTTCTGAACAATGAAAAAGCTAGTCATACATATTGTTATTGTCATCTGTCTGTTTTTCGTAATTGACAGGACATTAGGGCTGGGGCTGAAATACCTGTATAATCAGTCAAATGCTACTGACGAATATAAGATTAGTTATTCCAACGAAACAGTACAGGATCCCCTGCTGTTCTTTGGAAGTTCCCGCTGTCTGCACCATTACGTTCCCGCTATCTTTGAAAAAGAGCTGGGCATTAACTGCTACAACACAGCCGATTGGGGCATTAAAAACATCTACTATCATTATGGCTTGTTGGGTAATATTCTCACTCGTTATACTCCCAAGACCATCATATTTGAGATTCATCCCTGCGATTGGCTCAAGATACCTTTCTCTGGAACAGAACGCGCCAACTCTTTAGCGCCCTATTGTGGGATGAGCGATGAATGCGATGATATGCTAAAACTCTCAGGGAAATACTGGCCCTACCTGTTATCAACTGTTTACCGTTTTTCAGGCAGCCTACCCAATTTGCTCACAGGAAAATTCGGTTCCATGGATCGAAGTCTGAAAGGATGGAAACCCATGGATGGCGTGATGGATACAACTGGTGTGAAGGCAGAGGAATATCCTTTCCCTGTTGATACAGCTCGTGTGGCACTTCTGGAGAAATTTATCGAAACATGTCAGCAAAAGGGCATTCAACTCATTTTCGTAGAATCGCCCATGTATGTTTGTTCCCTGCAAGACGTTTTCAAATTTCCACGTGAGTTAGCAAGCAAACATCATCTCCAGTTTATTGACCACTACCGCGATTCCGACTTTGTTGGGCATGCTGACCTTTTCTATGATTTTGGTCACCTCAACAGGAAAGGGGCAGAACATTATTCTGATAAGATTGCAAAAGAAATAAGAGTTATAACTGGTTTACCAATTCAATGAATCCTATCTCGCTTTTCCAGAGATAGCATATCAGCCGATTTCCAAAAGCAGGTGCTGCGACAGGCTTGAAAAGCGGAGTAAAATCATTGTCAAGCATTTCCTCGTATGCCGCATTGATATCTTCTACCACATAGCAGGTGTGATAAGGTGTCACTCCACGCTTCAACATCTTTTGCATCGTTTTATTGTCCTCATAAGGCTCCACCAGTTCGATGTTAGTCTCCCCCTGCTTCCTAAGGAAACAAATTCGCGTACGCTGCGTGTCGTCATTGACAATTTCGTCAGCATGATAGCCTAATAAAAGGAACGACGCTGCCGTTTTGGCAATATCGTCTGTAACATATCCTATATGTTCTAATGTGCAATTCATATACTACTTCTTTACGATATAACATTCACGGGGCTTATAATTCTCTACATCCAACAGGTATTGAGCCGTTGATGCATCAGCAACAGGAATAAACCCTAAATGAAGATAATGCTCTTCCACCATCTTATTTTTCGGTGTAGGCAAGTACTCTCCTATAATCCGCTTGTATCCCTTTGCCTTAGCCTGCTCCACCATTGTATTTAGAGTAAAATTCTCCATGCCGCGTTTCAACACTCGACAACTCATAAACCATGTATCAACAAAGAGAGTCTCGTCATCTTGCCTTTTCATGATAACGACAGCAATCAGACCATTATCGCCAAACTTGTCCTCCAACGTAAAACTAAGACCTATCGTATCCTTGTCAGCCGCCATTGCCTCAATATCAGCCTCCGTATATCGTACCGTTCTTAAGTTAAACTGGTTACTGCGTTGTGATAATTGAGCCACCCTTGGCGTATTGAATTTGGTAAACCCACTGACTTCCGAAACCATATTGAGCGATTTGAGGAAATCGGCTTCATTAGCAAAGGTCTTTTGCAAAGAAACACGTTGTGCCTCCACTTGGTATTGCTTGGTGCGATCTTTGTCAG